>JABAOE010003964.1_pt4 | contig 29471 bp, 38 predicted proteins | sample 7062141 | NCBI WGS metagenome assembly JABAOE01 (sample SAMN14538627, study PRJNA623070) | marine sediment metagenome | biome: marine biome [ENVO:00000428]; feature: marine pelagic biome [ENVO:01000023]; material: deep marine sediment [ENVO:00002113] | place: India: Gulf of Khambhat ...
ATGATAACAGTAAACGATCTTAACGCACCTCCAATTGCAAATAATGCTATAGTTGATACTGATGAAGATACTCCATTAACTATTACATTAACTGGTTCAGATCATGAAGATGGCTCTTCAATCACTTTTAAAATTTCAAGCATTTTACTACCATCTCAAGGAACCTTAACACAATATGATAATGTTCCAATAGATGTAATTGATACATTAGTAACAGATCCTTCCAATCGAGTAATTTACACACCTCCACCAAATGAATTTGGAATTGATTTTGCCTCGTTCACTTTTGTAGTTATTGATTCTGAAGAACAAACTTCACTTAATCCAGGAACTATTGCAATTAATGTAAATCCAATAAATGATTCTCCTGAATTTATCTCAGTATCTGAAGTTTCCGTACAACAAGAAACTGAATTTCTTCATGAAATTTCTACAATTGACCAAGAAGATGATAAACGAACAATTACTACTTCTGAACTCCCAGACTGGTTAACATTTGAAGACATGGGTGATGGAACTGCAAAACTTTACGGAACTCCTGATGCTAAAGATGCAGGAGATGTTGAAATCACATTAACTGTTACCGAAGAAGAAGCACCAAATTTGAGTAATTCTCAAACACTTCAAATCAAAGTTCTTGGCGCAGTTGAACTACTTTTAATTGAATTAGAAAATATTCCTGAAGAACCTAAAAATCTAGGCAGTTTACTTTCTAAAGTGGCCCAGCTTCACAAACTACTTGTAGATGCAGACAAGGATACTCACAAAGAATTTCAAAAATATTTCCATGAATATAGAAATGCAGTAAAATCACAACTTGGAATTGGCCAAGGAAAATTCAATGCATTTACAGATAAACTGGATCAATTAGAGACTGACTTTGAATTAGAATCTAAAAAAATGATAAAACAATATGAAATTAATCAAAAACTCCAAAATTCAAAAGAACTAAAACAACTCCAAAAAGATCTCAAAAAAGCACAACAAGAGAGAATCTTTTGGGAAACCCTAATCTCAGATCATCCTGATAAGGAAAAAATTATTGAAGAACTGAAAGGAAAGGAAGCAGCAACTTTCAAAAAATTACTCAAAAAAGAACTTACCTCTAATGGTGAAAAAATAACTCCAAAAAATCTAGAAAAGATAGAGAAAGAAGTTGATGATTTTAAAAAGAATGGTAAATGGAGTGATGAGCAAAAAGAAAATCATAAAAAAGAAATGAAAAAGAATGACAAATCAAACAACAAATCAAAAGGTAAGGGAAACGGTAACGGAAATGGCAACGGTAACGGAAATGGCAACGGAAACGGAAATTAACCATTTTCAATAAATTTTAAGAAAAATCACAATCAATCAAAAATTTCTAAATGTTGTTCAATTTACACATCACTTCTTTCTTATCTTTATACCGAGTACCTTAGTCATGTTTGATCTGATGGGGCTTCTCACAGGCTTTATGTCTCAGGTTGCAGATTTTTTTGGAATGTTTTGAGAATTAAGAATTTTCTAGAACAATTTTTTTTCGAAATGAAATTCTTGAAACTCCCACAATTCCAGCACCAAAGATAAGATAACCATAGCTATTCATCATAAGGAAACTTGACATTTGACACGGACCAAAAAAACCTTCTACTTGAATTTCTTTTTCAGAAGACAAAGATTGGCAATAACTATCAATCTGCATAGTTGTAAATCCATTGTTAGATAGAGGAGTAACAAAACCGATTATGCCCCATATCATAAAAAATACCCCTAGAGCAAAAAATATCCTCTTTTCCATATGTGAAATTACAAGGTGTGCCTTATGAAAATTGTGATGTCTATTATCTTGATTAAAATATGTTATAGAGATACCTACTATGATGGGATTCTTTGATTCATTCCAACTAAAAAAGAAAAAAAAGAAAAAATCAAAAAAATCTGAATCATCAGATGAAGATTATTTTTCAGAATCAAATAAGAGTGGACATTTGTTTTAGATTTTTAAAAAAATAAAAAAAAGACTGAAGTGGAGTGGCCTTTTGAGGAGCAACTAAGATAGGTAAAAACATGAAACCTTGGAAAAGGACAGGCCACAGGAAAACTCTGGTCTGAAAGCAACTTCAGTCATACATAGTAGTAGAATGATAAATTATATGTCCATATTTGTGGACAGCTTTTACAACTAAATCGATTTCAAAACCGTTGGTTTAGAGAGAATTTGTAGAATATTTTGTATCAAATTATTCTCCTCCATCACTCCATTGCTGCTCTAGATTTTTCGTTTCTTCTCTGTGAATTTTTTCTACTTTTTCAAGTGCTTGATTTCTAATTGATGCTTCTTTTTCTAAAAGTTCTTTAATTTTATCATAATCTTCCCTACTGAGATTTTCACTTTTCATAATGTCGTTTACCTGTTTACGAAGCATCTCAGTTTTTTTGTTAGCTTCTTTTAGAATTTCATATCCTTTTTCCCAAGGTTCCATTATTCTAATTAGTATTAGAATGACATTAACATTTTACGTTTATTAACAAACAAATCTATCTGTTTTTTCCAAATGCACCTTGATGGTCACTTAAACAACAAGGACATTCTTTTGTAAAGCATTCAGATACTTTTTCATGCCCACAAGAACCGCAATGACAAATTGGATCATCTCTCATGTTTTATGAAATAATTTTTGATTATTTTAGTAAATCTCTATAATTTCAGGACTGATAACAAAGATTACTTTTATTACATAAAATTGGCCTATATATACATGCAAACCTATGTTTTGATAAATTGCACACCTGGTTCTGAGCGGAAAATTATCTCAAAAATAAAAAAAATGCCTGAAGTAATTGAAGTAAATGGAATTATGGGAAAATATGATATCTTTGCTAAAATTTCTGCCAGAGGCCCACAACAAATTGATTCAGCTGTCCTAAAATTACGAGATATTCCTGGTATTACAGCAAGCTATTCTATGCCGGTGCTTTATGGACAAGGCGGAACAATTGTTGATGAAGAAAAATAGTTTGTTGTCTTTACATTATCAAAATCAATAATAATGCCTTAGCTTTTATTGAAAATTCAGATACGAAAGCTAATGTCAAATTCTGAAAATCTAAAAATGGAAGAATACCAAGAACTATGTAAAAAAATTCTAGAATTATCTGAAATAAGATTTGCCGGTTTCTTAGATAGAATGGGTAATTTAGTTACAAGTGAATTTCGAAAAGATGTAACTCCCCTAAAAGATGAAGCTGAGAGAAAAAAATACTTCATGGAAGCTGTTCTTAGAGTTCGAACTAGAGAAGAATTTGATGAAAATATTGGACCTACATTATATGCTGCTGCTAGAAGAACAAAAGTTGTTATGATGACATTTACAATTGGCAACAAAATTTTGTTTATCTCTGCAGATCCTCATATTGATATTGACAAGACAGCAAAAAAAATTATGAATATTTGTGGAATGTAAAATGATTGAAATCATCAACAATGTAAATTTGGATAAAGTGTCTAACACTATCGAAAAGGGAAAAAATGATAAAGAGACTTTGAAAAAACCTGTAAAACTACAAGGAGAATGGAATTTTGATTCATCAAAAGAATATCAGTTTAGAACAGAATTACCATATGAAAACGGAAAAGAGGTAATTGAGATTGACTCTCCATCATTTTTAGGAGGCGGAGGGAAACGATTAGGACCAATGGCTTATTGCATTGCCGGAATTACTTCTTGCTTCATTGGAACTTTTGTGGGAATTGCGTCAAGTCAAGGAATCAAACTAACAAAACTTGGAGTTTCAACCAGTTGCAATGTCAATTTTTCAAAGACATTTGATCTTTCAGATGATCCTATAACAGAAGGTATCAATTTTGAAATTGATGTTCAAAGTGAAAACTCTGATAAAGAAAAACTCAAAGAAATTCTAAGACTTGCTCATGAGAAGTGCCCTGCAATGTATAGTATGTCTCACATTATTCCTGTTAATGCACAACTAAAGTAACTGGAAAAAAGAAATCACATCATATGAAATATTTCTAATTCTATTTGCAAGATCCATTATTACTTTGACTTGTTCCTGAATTACAGCATCTTTTTTGTTTAATTCATCTTCTAGCTCTTGAACTCTATCCTCAAGTTCGTGAATTTTGTCTGTTTTTTGCTCTTCTGTAAGTATCTGACTTGTTCCTGGAGCAAGAGCAACTAAAGTTGGTTCTGCAATAGTGGGTGGAAGTGTTCTTAATTCTTCTAATCTATCAACCAAAACAAATGGTCTATCATCACCATCATAGTTCCAAATAGAATCATTATACAGTCTTAAGCAATCAGCAACCCTATCTGCATTTTTCTGTATTCTAAATTGTTCCTCATTTAGAAACTGATATTGAGGATACCAGTCTTCACATCTTTGAATATTCTCTAATTTGACTTTGAGTTCTGCTGATAATTGATGATCATGATCTACATTATAGTACTTGTTTTGAATCTCTGTTGTACAGTACCTCATTGCGACAGTTTTTTCTGCTGCACTCAAAGAATCGTCTTCTTGTATTTTCTTTTCACAAGCAGCAATTTCTTCTCTAATTTTGATATCAGTTTCATCCATAGACACATTTTGGGCAAAAGCAGGAACAACTATTCCTATTATGGCCAGAAACATCAACGGATACACTAACTTCATTTTCTAATTACTTCATGTATGAAAACACCATAAAGTAGGCGCAAAGAGAGATGCACACAATAATATTTTTATAATTTAATTCGTCGTTTTTCGAATTTTTGCTTTGTAATACCAATGATGCAAGTAATAGAAGCATCCACTGACCAAGCTTTATCAAGGTCTTATTCTGCCATTATTTTAATGGGAAAATTTGAGGCAGGACTTTTTGGTGTTATGATATTTTTGGTTTTAGGGGTTTTAGCTCTTATCGCAACCTCATCGGATGACTCTCAATCAAAAACTAATGAATCATTAACCGATGTACAGACCTTACTAAAAGAAGTTGGTTCTTCACCAGAAGAATTGGCTCCAATCTCATCACCTGTTCCTGCTCCAGGATTTGAAGATGTTCCCGAGATGATTGTTGTAGAGGAACCTGAATCTGAACCATTGCCAATTCTAGAACCCGTACCAGAACCAGAACCCGTACCAGAACCACTAGTTGTTGAAGTTTCACTACCTTCAGGAACTGCCGTACCTGGATGTGAAGAAGATAATGCATGTTACATTCCATTTTTAGTGACCATTAACACTGGAGATACTGTTGTTTGGTCAAATGATGATTCAGCTGCACATACTGTTACAAGTGGTACTCCTTCAGATGGACCAGATGGAATATTTGATAGCAGCATATTCATGAGTGCTACAACATTTGAACACACCTTCACAGAGTCTGGAACCTATGATTATTTTTGTATGGTTCATCCATGGATGGCAGGACAAGTTCAAGTTAACTAGATTGATTTTCTAAAATCTCTTCAGCATCAAAGTAAAAAGTAATTTTATCTGTATTAGGACCATGAGAGACTATTGCATAATACATTCCTGTAGTATCCCAGAGAGGATTTTTTGTCGATGTATCAATTAAGAAATACCCTTCATCATTAGGAGATATTTCATGAACTGCAAGTAGATTATCATTTGGATCATACATGGAAAATAAAATAGCTACTCCTTGCATGTTATTTGTGATTATTCCTGTAACAGTAACATATTCTCCTTTAATGTATGAGGATTTGTCTGTTTGAATAGATATTCCTATTGGAGGTAATGCCGAAGATTCAGCCTTTACTAGCGAATTAGAATTATCCAATTCAGCTCGTAGAATTTCATTTTCATTTTTTAGTTGGGTAATCTCATTTTGAAGATCTTGTATTAATGGAATTGTTACAATCTCCTCATCAATTAAAAAAGTAATAATCTCAAGAAAATTGTTATCAGTTATTTTCCCTTCAACCCATAGCCCTGTAATGTCTTTTACCCATTCTGGAATAATGTATGAAATCTCAGCTTCTGCAGAGGAATTTAGTACCCCCAGAAAAAAAATTGAAATTGCTGTTAGGAGAAAAACTCTTTGGTGCATTCTCTTTTAGACTATTCTGATACTGAAATAGCGTAGGTACAATCAAAGGAGCAATAACTGCTTCCTAATGTATCATCATATTTCTTTCCGCAACGCTTGCACTTTTTTTCCATTTTTCCACCTTGATTACTTAATGGAGTATTCGAGAACCTGTCCTCGTCCTTTCTTTTTGATATCTAGCACCAGTTTACTAGAGTGCTTAATTTCTATTAGATCGGCTACATTTTTTGGAACAAGCAGATACACGCTTTGCTTAATCTTTGTTGGTTTTATTGTGATTGACATTCTTAGATAATACTTAGGGTGCCAGAAATAATACCAATTGTCTGTCATGCCATGACAGACATTTACAATGTCTGTAATGGCATTACAAACATTTGATAAATAAAAAACTAAGAAATTTCTTAAAATCGAAAGAAATTCAGAATTTTCATGCCTGAATTTTATTTGATAAATCATGCTAAAATGAAATTTTATAACATTATTCCTATGGTCGATGTTGTGCGTTTTGAACATCGCATTTCTTTTCTTTGTATTTTTTTAACAATATTTCAGCGTGGAAGAACTAGTATCTAATGGTAATGAGATAGGAAAAGCAGAGTTAGAATGTGAGGATGCGATAATCTCTGATAAGCAGAGATTTGGTCGAGTAAGAACTAGCCTAATGAAGCATCTTCGCTCAAAATATGGTCAAGAAACTGCTAATAGAACCTTATCTAGGATTAACAAAAGAGCATCAAATGGCTCTTTGAGAATGAAAAGGGAGCTAGAACCATTAAGCTTTGATGATATCTAAATAAGTAATTTTCATTTTTTCTCACTTTTCTTCATTGGAACTCTAAAAATCTCATTTTTGAGAACACAATTCTGTTCATATGAACACCGTTGTAATTATGAAAAAAAATCTAGTGTTTATCTTTAATGACGACAACCTCTTCCCAGTATCTAAAATCTTTTAACTTTTTTCTGAGGAGCCCCCCACCAATGGAAAAAGTTGATACAGAAACTGGTGATATTGTGTTTGAAGTTTAAGGGACTGTGGATCTTATGTTAAAAATATAGGTTGAAATAAAAAGACTATTTGATCCCTTTCCCTCCTTTTTTCTTTATTCTAGATAAATTGTTTTTTAGAAAAATTTTTTAATAATTTTTGATGATTTTGATATGAGGACTTGCGGCATGGATGTGCTTGTTGTTTGCCCAAATTGCAAAGTAGGATATCATATTCCTCTAGACACTAAAACTGATAGGCCAAAAACTGGATTTGTTTGCCCTCAATGCCAAACCAAAGTAACTTAATTTTTCAAAATGGATGGCTATAATGCAGAATCTACCATTAAAGCAATGAATAGTACTGCCAAATAGGGACTAGAAAACTTGAACAAAGTCCAAGATGCCTTTTCTTTTGGTTTTGTAATTACCCATGCAGATAAAACAATCATCAAAATTCCTGATGCTACTGCTGTCCACAAATAAACCGAACCAATCATGGGCTCACCTGATTCTGTAATCAAAAAGAATGGAACAATACTAAACAGTACCATCATTACTGTGGAACCCGCAATTACTCTAGCTGATGTTTTTTCTGATTGAACTGCAGTCAACATTGGAACATCAACTTTATTGTAATCTTCTTTAAAGTGCAAAGTCAATGCCCATATGTGCATAGGAATCCAGATAAAGACTAGTCCAGCCATTGCAAGACCCATTGTCCACAAATCTGATGTTGTAACTGCAACCCATCCAATGAGTGGAGGCATTCCACCACATAATCCACCTAGAATTATGTTTGAGCGACTACGTCTCTTTAAAGCATAAGAATAAATCAAAACATTGTTGAATAATCCAAAGGCAATAAACCCAGTTGCTAAAAGTCCTTGTTCAAAAGTAGTTGTAAAAGAAATTCCAAATGCTAATGCCAAAGAAATTGCAGCTAGAGCATAACCAAAATTTCGAGCATTTTTAGGAGTAATTCTTCCCGAAGGTATCGGTCTGTCTTTTGTTCTCTCCATTATTGCATCAATGTCTCTATCATGATAATTTGTCAATGTGTTAGCTGCCGCAGAGCCTGCCGCAACTGAAAATAACATCAAAGCCCATGTAGAACCCGAAATTGGAATATCATAGATATTAGATGCAGTTAGAGCAGCCCCAAATGCAGTAAATACCAAAAGATACCAGATCTTAGGTTTTGTTAATTCATAGTATACAGAGAATCGAGATTGTGTTGTCTGTTTTTGCACTGTTTAACACCTACTTTGATGGCATATATGGCATTGCTTTTTCACGAGTTTTCATTTCAATAAAACTCTCAGATGAAATTACGCCGTCAATCTTACCAATACTATCAGAAACAATCTTGTGCATCTCATCTAGTGAATGAGCATAAATGGTAATCAAAATATCAAATCTTCCTGTAACTTCTGCGATCTCACGAACTCCTTTAATTTTAAAAAGCTCATCAATTACATTATCTCTTTTTTTAGAATCCATGTTTATGCCAACTAAAGACTTGACCTGATACCCTAATTCTTGATCATTTACCACTATGGTAAATCTCTCAATTAGTTTGTGCTTTACTAATCTCTTAATTCTTGAATAAACTACACTTGGATTCACTTTGATTTTTTTAGAAAGTTTTGGAACAGAAATTGATGCATCTGCAGACAGTTCTGATAATATCATCAAATCTAGATCATCTACTTTTGCCAAAATACACCCTTCTTATGGAAGATCAATTCCAATCTATAAAAATCTATTAGCGAAAATGCTTCAAAAATGAAATATTTTCAAAATAAATTTAGAATTTACCTTTTTTGTATAGCATCTCTGCTAGAAGTACTGCCCCTTTTGCAGAGCCCATCTTTTTGTTATGAGAGAAGAGCATGTACTTTAGACCATGATCAAATAGTTCTTCTTTTTCAACTCTGCCTATTGTAGTAGTCATGCCATCTCCTACTGTTCTCTCAAGTCTTGGTTGAGGTCTTGTAGGATCTTCATGAAATGCAAAGTATTTTTCAGGAGATGAGGGCAGATTTGCTACTGAGATTGTTTTGTTTTCTCCTTCATAGAGCTCTTTTGCCTTTTGAGGATCAATATCTTTCTCTGTTTCAACGAAAACAGACTCGGTATGCCCATCAATTACTGGAACTCTGGTACATGTACAACTAACTTTGATATCTGCCTCTTCAATTTTTCCATCTTTTAGTTTTCCTAAAATTTTTCTTGTTTCTCTTACAACTTTACCTTCTTCTTTTGCAATATATGGAATAATATTGTCAGTAACATCCATTGCAGATACACCAGGAGCTCTTCCTCCTCCTGATATTGCCTGCATGCTTGTCATCATGACTTTTTTTGCTCCATACTTTTCATAAAGTGGTTTTAGTGTAATTACTAGACCTGTAGTTGTACAGTTTGGCAGTGGTGCTACCCATCCTTTCCAACCTCTTTTCTTTTTTTGCTCTTCTAACAAATCAGCTTGTTCATCATTAATTCCTGGAATCAAAATTGGCACATCTTCTTCATATCTATAAGCTGAACTTGTACTAATTACAGGAACTTCTTTTGCAAATTTTGGCTCTATTTCTTTTGCAGCATCGGATTCTATAGAAGAGAATACTAAATCAAGTTGTGAAATATCAATATCATCTACAGATTTTACTGTCATACTTTTGATATATTCAGGAATCTCTCCTCCAACTTCCCATTTAATTATGCCAGAATTTGGATCACGTATTGCATCAATGTAGTTTTTACCTGCTGAACGCTCTGATGCAGCTATCTGTGTTACCTCAAACCATGGATGATTCTCAAGGGATTGAACAAATTCTTGTCCAACTGCACCAGTTACACCAATTATGGCTACTCTTTTCTTTTCCACGAATCAAAATCCTAGGATTCAATTAATAATCCTTTAGCGTAGAATCTTGCGTGAAGCTTACTCAAAATAGGTATGTTGAATCCAGAAAACCAGTAATCCATGGTGGTCCGTATTCAATTTCAAAACCCAGACCTGATATTATTGATTTTAGTTCAAACATCAACCCTCTTGGAATTCCTCCCTTGGTCCGTAAGCAACTAAAGAAAAAACTGGGTTCCATATCACACTACCCTGATTCTGAAATGACTATGCTCAAAAACAGCCTAAAATTGTATACTAAAATGCCTGAAAATCAAATAATAGTTGGAAATGGTGCTACTGAACTTATTTACAATTTCTGCCAATCATTTCTCAATAACAAAACTCCTGTTTTGATCCCATCTCCGACTTTTGGAGAGTATGAGGCTGCAGCAAAACTATCTGGTTGCAAAGTATCATTTTTTAAAACAATGAATTTGAACAATGATTTTGAAAAATTCACTTCAAAAATTCCTAACAAAGGATGTGTTTTTGTTTGTAATCCAAATAATCCAACAGGAGAATTAATCTCAAAAAGTAAAATTCATAAAATTATTAAAAATGCGAAGCAAAAAAACTCATTAGTATTTTTAGATGAATCATTTATTGAACTAGTTCCAGATTCTAATCAATCAGTTATCAAATCAGCTAAAAAATTTGACAATCTCTTCATTTTACGTTCAATGACAAAATCATTTGGTTTAGCTGGATTGCGTATAGGTTATGGCGTTGGTTCAAAACAAATTATATCCACTCTCAATAAAATTAAGATCCCTTGGAATGTTAGTGGATTGGCACAAGATGCTGCAAGAATTGCGCTATCAAATACATCTTATCTTGAAAAGACAAAGAGACTTATCAAAAAAGAATCAAACTATCTAAGAAAATCTATTTCACATATGGATGGATTTCAATGTCATGAATCATCAACTAATTTTATCTTAATCAAAACAAAAACCAAATCTAAGGACCTTCAAAAAAAGTTACTTAAGAAAAAAATTCTCATTAGAGATGCTTCAAGTTTTCATGGATTAAATAAACATTACATCAGAATTGCAGTCAAAAACCACAAAGAAAACCAAAAACTTGTAAAAGCTTTGGAGTCGATTTCATGAAAACCCTAATGGTTCAAGGGACAAGTTCAGGAGCAGGAAAAACCACACTTGTAGCTGCACTGTGCAGAATTTTTTCAGATGCTGGATGGTGTGTTGCTCCTTTCAAATCTCAAAACATGTCAAATTTCTCCTACAAAAATTATGAATTTGAAATATCTAGGGCACAAGCCATTCAAGCAATGGCTGCACGGTGTAAAATCACGCCTGATTTGAACCCAATTTTACTAAAGCCTCTTGGAAATTACTATTCTACAGTATATCTTCTTGGGAAAAAATATAGAAAAATGCATGCCGCAGACTATTATTCAAAATTTGTTAAAAAGCAAGGAATCAAAACAGTAACTGAATCATTACAAAGACTCAAAAAAAAATATGACTTGGTAATTTTGGAAGGGGCAGGATCTCCAGCAGAAATCAATCTTGAAAAATTTGATATTGCAAACATGAAGATCGCTGAAAAAAACGAGACTCCAGTAATTCTAATTTCAGATATTGATAGAGGAGGTTCATTTGCAAGCATAGTTGGAACTCTTGTATTGCTTGATCCAAAATATCAAAAGCTAATCAAAGGTTTTGTCATCAATAAATTTAGAGGAGATATTGATATTTTGAAACCAGGATTCCGAAAATTAAAACAAAAAACAAAACGACCAGTTTTTGGTGCTATACCTATGACAAAAATGGATCTTCCTGAAGAAGACTCACTTGGAGTTACTCCAAAGGGAATGGTTTGGAATAAAAAAAATCTTGTTAAAATAAACAAGGAACTTGATAAACTAAGTAAATTAGTTAAGAAAAACCTAAACATAAATGCAATTGAGAGGTTGTTAGAGTGATTTTAGAATCTGTTTTGGTTGTAATTTTTGCATTAGTCTTAGACTTTACAGTTGGTGATCCACGTTCTAAATATCATCCAACGGCTTGGATAGGAAAATTTATTGCAAAAATTACTCCTTTTACCAAAAATCAATCTGAGATCATTGAAAAGTTTGGTGGAATTCTTTTAGTATTTACAGTTACATCTATTGTTGTAGTTTTGTTAGTTTTACTTGATATTGGAATAAATCTAATTTCTATAAATTACATTACATTAATTGTATCAGTTTTTGCAGGAGCTATTTTGCTTAAAACAACTATTGCAATTAGAGGTATGGAAAAGCATGCTCTGGCAGTCACTAGATCATTGGAAAATAATGACTTGGAATCTGCAAGAAATAATCTTGCAATGATTGTAAAGAGAAATACAACAAATTTGGATAAAAGACACATAATTTCAGGAGTACTTGAATCAATTAGTGAAAATACTGTAGATGGTGTTACAGGACCTCTGTTTTACTATGGATTATTTGGACTGCCAGGAGCCTTCGTATACAGAACAATTAACACAATTGATTCAATGATTGGATACAAAAATTCTATTTTTAGAAATATCGGATGGTTTGGAGCAGCTTGTGATAGTTTTCTAAATTATATTCCTGCAAGACTTACTGGACTTTTAATGATACTTGCAACTGCAATCCTAAAAAATGATTGGAAAAACTCCTACCGAATTATGATTCAAGACGGCACAAAAACAGAATCTCCAAATGCTGGAATTCCAATGGCTGCTTTAGCTGGTGCTTTAGGAACACGATTTGAAAAGCTTGAACATTATTCCTTAGGAAATGGGGATTCTGATTTAACACAAAAACATATTCATTCTGCAATATCTATTATGAAACTTACCTCAATCCTATTTGGTGGAATAGTAACTATTCCAATGATCACTCTTTTATCATTTATTGGATGGTGGATTCATGCTTAAAGAGATAGGTTCATTATTTTCGTTCCTGACAATTATTCCTACCAATAATTCTAATCTTGAAACAGTTGCCAAGTACATGTACGTTTTCCCAATAATTGGATTAATTATTGGAGGATTAGTCGGAGGCTTTGGCTATGGTCTAGCAATGCTAGATGTTGATCCCCTTGTTGTCAGTCTACTTGTTGTCACCGCAATTGCAATAATCACAGGAATTCATCACACTGATGGATTAGCAGATTTTGCAGATGGCCTTATGGTTAGAGGTACTAAAGAGAAAAAACTTCAAGCAATGAAAGATGTTCAAACCGGCTCTGCTGGAATTGTTTCAATAGTTCTTTACATTGTTGCATTAATCATTGCTCTTTCAATAGATTCTCCACTAGGCCTATTCAAAGCAATATTACTTGGAGAAGTTCTTGCAAAATTTTCCATGGTTTTAATGGCAAGTTTTGGACAATCCGCCTCTTTAGGTTCCAACTCTCCATTTGTTCAACTAATGAAAGATAAACGAAAGCTTGTTGTTTCCAGTGTGATCACAATTATTCCACTGGTAATTCTTGCAGGATCTTTGGGCATGTTCATGTTTGCAGGCGCAATTGTTGTGACTTTATTTCTCACAGGTATTGCCACACGAAGTTTTGGAGGAATTACTGGCGATGTTTTAGGTGCAACAAATGAACTTACAAGACTATCATCAATTTTGATCTTCGTTTCACTATGATTGCCATAATTATGGCTGGTGGAAAAGGAAGCCGCATGAATTTAGATTCGGAAAAACTACTCCTCAATTACAAAAAACCGGTTATCCTGCATGTTTATGATGCATTAGATAATTCACAATGTTTTGAAAAAATCATTGCACTGACTAGCCCTAATTCTCCGAAAACTAGAGAACTTTTAGAAAAATCAAGAATTGAGATTATTGATTCTAAGGGCGATAGTTACGTTCAAGATCTAAACCAAATTCTTAGAACCATGGATTCAGAGGTACTAGTAACTTCTGGAGATTTACCATTTCTTGATGGTGAAATAATTAAACAAATTGTTAGCAGGTATAATCCTGATAATATCTGGACTTCATTTGTGGTGACAAAAGGATTTCTTGAATCTCTTGGACTTTCATCAGAATTTGAAATTCAGGTGGACAATAGTTCCTGCATACTTACAGGAATATCTATTATTAATGCAAACAAAATTACTAATCTTGAAAAGATTTCAGAGCAATACGAAATTTTAGATGATAAAAGAATCGCATTTAATCTTAATACAACAAGTGATTATGAAAAACTAACACATTACTGATATTTCATTTTTGGAGATAATTTTTCTTCTGAGATTACTACTCCATGAACAATTTTTTTATGACGATTCAAAAATCCTATACTTTTGAATGTCAAATTACAATATTCACACTCTAGTTGCCTTTTCATGATACTCTTAGCAATTGTATAGTGATTTTCATAGAATACCAATTGTCTGTTGCTCATTGACATACATTTTTACTGTTTGTCATCTCATTACAGACAATTTGTTAGATATGAATTTAGGCAAATCAAAATCATGAAAAATACGTACGACATTTCATTAGAAAAGAAAAGCCCATTCCGTTCAAGGCTTTTAATTGGATTATTAATTTGTCAAGCCGCAATTATTGCTAGCCCATTTTTACTATAATCTATTTTTAAAAAAAATTATTCAGCGCTGCCAGAAACTTTGCCAGAAATTTTTGCTACCGAACCGGTTGGTTGAGCAATTGTATTTCCACAAGAATTACAAGTTACTGGGGTTGATGCATGTGAATAAACCACTTGTGTTTCACCACATTCTCTACAATCAATCTTTTGGAATTTGCTTGTGGGCTTAGGAATCTCAATATGATCTTTTTTCATGCTGCCACCAACTCAAATTTCTTTACTCTAATTCCATATGTATTGAATTTCTTTTTACATTCAGGACATGTAAGCATTCGAGTAACTTTTTTTGTTACTTTAGCAGGTTTTGCTAATTTTGGAAATTTCTGTCCACCATATCCCTTTTTGTCTTCAGCGTGGCGTCGCTCACCAATTGCAGAAGCTCTACGTTTTCCTGCTTTGTAGATTGAGACCTTTTGCATTGTGTGCTTCTTGCACTTTGGACAATACCTTTTGATCTCTTTGGGATAGTTCATACGAAATCAAACCAAATTTCCGGTAATTTAAGCATTGAATCTATAATTAGGCGCAAAAACATTTGGCTTTTGTGAGTTCTTTAGCAAAATCCATCACATCTCTTAATGCTGTAGCTATGGGTGAAAAAAATGCAGATCTGATTTTAAAAAATTGTTCCCTTGTCAACGTTTACACTCGAGAAATAATAAAAAAATCACAAATTGCAATAATTAAAGATAGAATTGCACTGGTAGGACCAGATGTTTCACACGCTGCTGGTTCTAACACAACAATCATTGATTTAGAAGGAAAGTTTGTCACTCCAGGATTTGCAGATCCTCATGTCCACATTGATCAATTTGTCATGCCTTCTGAACTTGCAAAAAAATCATTACTTTGTGGCGTCACATCTCTTTTTTCAGATCCTATTGATATCGTTAGTGCTTGTGGATATCGAGGATTTAGAGAGTTTATTAGACAAACAGAATCTTTACCAATCAGAATTTTTCATGTAGTGCCAGGTGGTCTTCCAGTTGATAGAAAGTTTAGTCATTCAAAAACACTTTCTTTATCACAAGAAAAATCTGCTGTAAAACTTGATAATGTTTTAGGATTGGGTGAGGTTTTTTCTTGGACAAAAGTAACTGGCCGCGATACAAAAACAATGAAATCATTATCTACCATGTTAGAAGGAGATTGTATCATAAACGGTCATACCGCTGGAGCTTCAGGAAAAAAACTCCAAGCATATGTCTCTTCAGGAATATTATCATGCCATGAACCTATCAACTTTGAACAAGTTCTAGAAAGATTAAGACTAGGAATGTGGATAATGATTAGAGAAGGCTCAATCAGAAGAGATCTAAAAGAAATCATTCCTAGTGTAATGTCACATGGAACGTATATTGATAGATTGATGTTTTGTTCAGATGGACTTGATCCTATTGACATTCAAAAATATGGTCACATCGATCATTGTGTTCGAGAATCAATCCAACTTGGAGTAGACCCAATTGATGCTATTACCATGGCATCAAGAAATTGCTTTGATTATTACAATATGGGAAAAGATCTTGGTGGAATTGCTCCAGGAAAAATAGCAGATATTCTCGTTTTTGATGATTTAAAATCAATCAAACCACGTAGGGTATTTGTTGGAGGAAAATTAGTAGTATCAAATGGCAGTATTGTAACAAGGATTAAACAAAGACCAATTCCATCTTGGATTAAAAATACAGTAAAAATTAAGAAAAAATTCTCAAAAAATGACTTTGAAATAAAATCAAAAAAATCAACAGTTACAGCAAACACAATCAGCATGATATCAGAGATAATCACCAAAATAGGTTCAGTTGAACTACCTGTAAAAAACGGAAGAGTTTCTGCCTCAAAACAAAAAGATATCTGGAAAGTTTCAGCATTTGATAGAACATATGGTACAGGAAAACATAGTGTTGGATTTTTAGAAAACTTTGGTTCAGATATTGGTGCATTTGCATCTACTTGGAGTTTTCATGAAAATGATCTCATAGTAATAGGCTCTTCAGATTCAGATATGGCACTTGCTGCAAATCATCTTGTTAAAACTCAGGGTGGTATGGCTGTAGCAAAAGATGGAAAAATCATTTCTTCAATGCCACTATCATTTGGAGGTATAGTTTCAACAGAACCATTCGAAAAAGTTTCTACAAATTTTACGGCAATAAATAATGTAATTGTTGATTCTGGGTGCAAGTTTCAAAAACCCCATCTAATTCCATTATTTTTGCCATTTCTTGCTTTACCCTCTGTTAGAATTTTGTATGGTGGTATAGTTGATATCAAAAAGAGATCCTATATCCCGCCCATAAACTAAGTAATCTTAAAAAGGGGTATTCGGAGCATTTTGTTCTAAATGGCATCGATTCAACAAACCCCACAAGGTCCCGTATTGGTCTTAAAGGAAAGTGCCTTGCAACAAAAAGGCAAAGACGCTCAACATAACAACATTACTGCAGCAAAATTAGTTGCAGATCTCGTAAAATCAAGCCTAGGTCCTCGTGGATTAGATAAGATGCTTGTTGACTCACTTGGTGATGTTACTATTACAAATGACGGTGCTACTATTCTCAAAGAAATTGATGTTCAACATCCAGCTGCAAAGATGATGGTCGAAATTGCTAAGACCATTGATAATGAAGTTGGAGACGGAACTACCTCATCAGTTGTTTTTGGAGGTGCACTACTAGCCAAAGCCGAAGAATTACTCAAAAAAGATGTTCACTCTTCAGTAATTGTCGAAGGATATCAAGCAGCAGCAGAAAAAACACTTGAAATTCTTAGTGAGATTGCAAAAAAAATTCAGCCTGATGATCGTGAATCTCTTATTAAAATTGCAAAAACAAGTATGCAATCAAAATTAATCTCAGAAGACAGTGATATCTTATCAAAACTTGTAGTTGATGCAGTTCTAAAAATTACAACTAAAAAAGAGAACAAATACACTGTTGATTTAGATAATATCAAGGCAGAAAAGAAAGCCGGAGGTTCTATACAAGATACACAACTTGTCAAAGGAATTGTTTTAGACAAAGAAGTTGTTCACAGTGGAATGCCTTCGAAAATACAAGGTGCAAAAATTGCTTTACTTAATGCAGCTTTAGAAGTTGAAAAAACTGAAATGAGTTCAGAAATTAGAATTAGCGATCCTACTCAAATGCAGATGTTCTTAGAAGAAGAAAATAGAATGCTAAAGTCTATGGTAGATAAGATACATGATGTTGGAGCAAATGTTTTGTTATGTCAAAAAGGAATTGATGATATTGCACAACATTACCTTGCTAAAAATGGCATCCTTGCTGTTAGACGTGTTAAAGAAAGCGACATGACAAAACTTGGTAAAGCAACAGGTGGAAGAGTAACAACTAGTATTGATGATCTTACAGAAAAGGATCTTGGTAGTGCAGACTTGGTTCAACAAAAGAAAGTAGAATCTGACAAATGGGTATTCATTGAAGGATGTAGAAACCCACAATCTGTAACTTTACTTATGAGGGGTGGCTCACAAAGAGTAGTTGATGAAGTAGACCGTTCAATTCATGATGCATTAATGGTAGTCAAAGATGTGATTGAAAAACCAGCAATTGTTGCAGGTGGCGGAGCTCCTGAAGCATTTGTTGCATCCCAACTAAAAGAATGGGCTGATAGCTTTGATGGAAGAGAACAACTAGCAATCAAAAAATATGCTGAAGCACTAGAAACCATCCCATTAACTATTTCAGAAAATGCTGGAATGGATCCAATTGACACTATGGCTAATCTCCGTGCAAAACAAAGTCAAGGAAGAAAATGGACAGGAATTGATGCTAGAAATACAAAGATTGCTGACATGTTAGCAATTGATGTTGTTGAACCTGTAGCAGTTAAAGAGCAAATTGTAAAATCTGCTACAGAAGCTGCATGTATGATTCTTAGAATAGATGATGTTATTGCAGTATCTGGAGGACCTGGTGCAGGTGGACCTCCTGGAATGCCACCTGGAATGTAATTTCCTAAAACAATACTTTCTTAAAACTTAATTTTTATTTGAATCGTAAAATCAAACTTTAATGGTTCATTCTCTTCTAAATAATTATGAAAAAACTAGGAATTGATCTTGGTGGAACAAAAATTGAAGGAATTTTTCTTGATGAAGAACTTAATGTGATTTCTAGAAAACGAGTTCCAACACCACAAAATGATTACAATGAAATTATACAAACTATTTTGAATTTAATTCAAGAAATTAAAGCTGAAGATTGTTCAATAGGCGTATGCACTCCTGGTGCTATTTCCAAAAAGACAGGTCTGATAAAAAATAGTAACACTCAATGTTTGATTGGAATGCCTCTAAAAGAAGATTTGGAAAATTCATTGAATCAAAGAATTTCAATTGAAAACGATGCAAATTGTTTTGCAATGGCCGAAACAAAATTGGGTGCAGCCAAAAATTTTGATGTAGTTTTTGGCGTTATTATGGGAACTGGAGTTGGAGGGGGAATAATCATCAATGGGAAAATACACTCAGGTAGAACAAACATTGCCGGAGAATGGGGCCATCATACTCTGTTTCATGATGGCAACAAATGTTATTGTGGTAAAAATGGTTGTGTGGAGACATACATTAGCGGTCCGGCATTAGAAAAAAGATGGACACAATTAACTGGCGAGCAACAAACTCTAGCTCAAATTACCAAAAACCTGAATGGTGAAAAAGCTAAACAATGGAAGTCTGAATTTTTAGAAAACTTTGGAACGGGATTAGCAAATGTCATAGACATTTTAGATCCCGATGCAATTGTACTTGGTGGAGGATTATCTAATATCGAATTTTTGTATGATGAAGGAAAACAAGCAGTTTATGATAAAGTCTTTAGTGATTTGGTCGAGACTCCAATTCTAAAAAATAAACTTGGGGATTCTGCTGGCGTATTTGGAGCTAGCTTACTATAACTAAACACCACCATAATACTATCAAACTCTAATTCCATTTTGGAACGTAAAAAGTCATGAAAATGTCACTCATAGATATATCATCAAAAATCATATCATATCATATGGAGGCACAAATTGAATCATAAAATTTTTGTTATGATGTTTACATTATTTTTCATATTTTCAATTCCTACAGTTTTTGCCGATGAAGAATCTGCTATTATAGAAATTAATTTTCTTAATGGAGACATTATTGATCTTGATGCAGGAACTCAAATGATTAGAGCTGATGTTACAATCTATAACTATGATCCACAAGATGGTTACCACTACATGGAAGTATCTAGAGTTTCAGATGAAACTATTATCAAAGACAGTGAGATTCTCCCACACTACATTACCGACGATACTTACGGAGTGCAAATTCTTCATTATCTAGATCCATCAGTATCTGATGAAACTCTGCTAGGTGATTACGAGCTACGAGTATATTCTGAATTTGGAGATGCTCAAACAAGTATGCCCTTCTCAATAATTAAATCAAGTCAAATTCCCATTGTTGCACAAAGCTCAGAAATTCTTGAAGCTACAAGCGAAGAGGAAACTGATGAAGTATTGAACCTAGAAGAAGTTGTTGAATCAGAATCCAGAATTCCAGACTGGATTCATGACATATTTGTGTGGTTTGCAGAAGGAGAAATCGGTGAAGATGATCTTCTTAGTGCCATCAAATATCTTGTTGAAAGCGATATCATAGCTTTAGATAATTAATTTTAGTACAATTGACTTGAATCAATATCTGAGCCAATAGATAGATCTGAGTACTTTTCAGGGTTTAATGAATAAACTACTTTTGGCTCAAATAAAATAACCTCTGCATCTTTTTCAGCCATTTTCTTAACTTTTTCAGAATTGTAAATTTGTAATGTTTTTTCTATAATTTGATTTCTTATCTTTTCTTTTTCAGATTCATCTGTAATGAAACTAACATTTCCCCTTAATTGAAATCCGTTTAATTCTTTCTTGTCAAAAGCTGCAACCGTAATCCATGGATTTGCTTTAAAATTCCGATATGATTTGTGATGAAAAAAATCAAGCCAGTAAATGGATTCGTCCTTTATCAGAAAAAATATTCTTGGAGATACGTTAGCAAATTTGTTTTCTCCTATTGAACCTACTGCAAAAATTCCTTGTGATTCAATCAATTCTTTAACATCACTTGGAATTTTTACCATGTATGTTATAGGGCGATTTAATACAAAAATTATGAGGTTAAATTCAAGCCTGAAATTTACACTATGTGAAAACTCATTGGGGCTCAATTGTAGCTGGAGGTTTGCTAGAGATTACGTAACTTACCCATGTTACATCTTCAATCTCATTTGTAATCCTATTACTAATTTTTTCAAGTAGTCCGTGTGGTAAACGTGTCCAATCTGCTGTCATTGCATCAATTGAGTCAACAACTCGAATCATGACTATATTTCCATATTTTCTTTCATCGCCAACTACTCCAACAGCTTTATCATCGCCCACCGAAGCATAACCCTGCCAAACTTTATTGTATAGATCTTCTTCAAATAATTCATCTTCTACAATCTTACTTGCAACTTTTGCAATCTCAAGCTTTTTTGGAGTTACTTCACCAATTATCCTAACTGCAAGACCAGGACCTGGAAAGGGATGTCTAATAATTAATTTTTCAGGCACATTGAGAATTTTTGCTACCTTTCTTACTTCATCCTTATACAACTCTCTTAGTGGTTCCAAGATTTCTAATTCTAACCAATCTGGAAGGCCACCTACATTATGATGTGATTTTATTACAGCAGCAGGTCCTTTTGAAACTCCACTTTCAATAACATCTGGATATAATGTTCCTTGAGCAAGCCACTTGAAGGGGCCATTTTTTTCTGCAAATTCTGTAAATGTACGTATAAACTCTTCTCCAACAATCTTTCTTTTTTCTTCAGGATCCGTTACTCCTTTTAGTTTGTCTAAGAATTTTTCAGCCGCATAAATTGGAGTAAAATTAACTTTAAAATTATTTTTGAACATGTCTTCAATCTCTGCTTCCTCATTTAATCTCAAAAGACCATTATCTACAAAAACACACTTTAGTCTATCACCAATTGCCTTGTGAAGTAATAATGCTGCAACAGTAGAATCTATTCCGCCACTGACTCCACAAAGAACATTTCCTTCAATCTTTGATAAACTTTCTACTGTACTTTCGATAAAAGCTTCCATAGTCCATTCTGGTTTTGCTCCACAAATCTTCAGAACAAAATTTTTGAGAATTTCTGTTCCTTGTTCTGTATGAACTACTTCTGGATGAAATTGTATCCCATAGATTGATTTTTCTGTATCTGCAATAGCTGCTGCCTTGGCGCTTTCAGTATGTCCTATAATATCGAAACCTGATGGAATTTTTTCTGCTTCGTCTCCATGACTCATCCATGCTCTTACTGATTCTCCTATTCCACTCAGCAAATCTGAATCATTATCAATTGAAAGTAAAGATGAACCATATTCTTTATTTGCTCTTTTTACTTTTCCTCCAAAATTATTTACAATTAACTGATGTCCATAACAAATTCCAAGCAGAGGGAGATTCATTTTGAAAATTTCTGATTCAGGTAATGGTGCATCTGAATTATAAACACTTGAGGGTCCTCCTGAAAAAATTATCCCTTTTGGCTCATACTTTTTTAGCTCCTCAATGGAAATATCAAAAGGTACCAATTCTGCATAAACTGAAAAATCTCTAATTCTTCTACAAATTAGATGGCTATACTGAGAACCAAAGTCTAAAACGACTATTTTATCCATATAATCACTTTTCCGAATTTTCTATCATTCGTGTCAAAGACCAAGCAGCTGTATTGATAATTTCTTTTACACGTTCTTTTTGACGATAATTTCTTATGATAATTTCCCTTATGTTTGAACCATTTTTGTTAATAACATAATCTATTACGGATTCGGGTGAAATCTTTCCACTTTCTACCTCATCCGTATCTTTTCGTTTCATCTCCCCAATTATTCTGTCAAGGAAAAATGATTTGAATGGAGGAGTATCATCATTTATTCCAATTTCTTCATTTAAAATAATTGAAACCTGCTCTGGTGTAACATAGGCATTTGCTACAATATCCCCTTCAGAACCTCTTTTTAGTGGAATAGATTCTTGTTGAGGTGATTTTGTGTTAAATTTCAGTGCAGAAGCTTTCGTAAAACTAGACTGTTTGAGAATAGAATCTAACACTTCTAAATTTTTCTTTAAAAATTCTATTTCCTCTTCATGTTTTTCAATTTGCAATGAAATTCTTTCTTTTAGTTCTAAGATTTCTGGAATTTTTTCCTCAGTATTTCCCATACTTTCTCTGATGTTTGAAGGGTATTAAAACGCATTCTATGAATTAACAATGTCTTTTAGATCTTTAAAGGAAATTTTTTTGAAGCCTTTGATTTCTTTTGATGTTGTATAGTAGTTTTTTTTATTTTTTGAAGCAATCCATTCTAAAAGCTCTTTTCCTTTTTTGAGTTTTTTTAGCTTGATTTCTCTTGATGAGTTTTTTGTTTTAGAATATTTTCCAATAACTTTTCCAAAATCCATACCAAATAGGATGATATTTTTAGGCTCAAAATAATCAGCAAGGAATACACTTCTATCTCCATCAGTAAAACCTCCAAAATTTTTTATTTTTCCAACTGGTTCAGTTTGTGTTGTCCCAACACAATTTTTAAAATTTGAAATCAATGGCAGTTTATCCATGTTATCTCCATGTGCATGAACAAAAATAATTGAATTTGTTTTTCCAATTTTTTTTAAAGATTTTTCATCTCCATCAAGATCTGTTACAACAATATCTGGAAAAATTTTATTCTCAAGAATTATCTTAAGAGCACTGTCTGCAACAATTTTAGTAGAATTTCTAAATTTTTTCAAAAAAGGAATTGCTGATGATAATGAGGGTCCAGCCCCGATTACAAATATCGTCTTTCCTTTAATTTTTTTTTGAATTTCTTTTAAAGGAATAGATTGTTTTAAAAGAAAATTTAGTAATAATGCAGATTCAAAATCATGTTTTTTACTATATCCAAATTGTTTTCTTATCTCTAAATATTTGGAATTCCAACCCTTGATAGTCATATCACTCAAATTAGCATAGTTTTTCATAAATCATGTGAATACATTAGGTTCAGTACGTGTTGGCAGTTCTCACCCTGTTCGGATAATGGGAATTTTAAACATATCTCCAGAATCTTTTTACAAAAAATCTATCAAAACTTCCAAGCAAAATATCAAAGTAGCAGTAAAAAAAATGGAATCTGAAGGTGCTGATTTCATAGATGTTGGAGGAATGTCTACTGCGCCTTATCTCTCAACAATGGTTTCCCAAGAAATTGAAGCAAAGAGAGTAGTAAACGCCATAAAAATAATAACAAATTTTTCTAATCTTCCAATATCTGTAGATACTTGTAGAGCATATGTTGCGCAGCGTGCATTTGATGAGGGTGCAGAAATTCTTAATGATATTACTGGTTTAAAATTTGATTCACAAATTCATAAAGTCATTAAAAACTATAACCCGTCTGTAATTCTTAGTGCATTTAGTAGCAAGTCGGTAAAAGGGAATCTAGTTACCATTACAAAAAAACTTCTTAAACAAAGCGTATCTCTTGCAAGATCTGACAAAGTATCTTCAAATCAAATTGTTTTAGATCCAGCTATTGGATTTTTTAGAAAAACAGGAAGTGGAAAATTTTTTACAAAAATTAAATCCAACTGGGTGAATAGAGATCTCTTGATTCTTCAAAATCTAAAATCAATAAAACAAAGCTACCCAATTCTTGTTTCTGTTTCAAACAAATCATTTATTGGAAAAATTCTAAACAAACCCAATCCTGCAGATCGCCTATCAGGTTCATTAGCTGCCGAGGCAGTTTCTGTAATTCAAGGCGCTAATATTATTCGAACACATAATGTCAAAGAAACCAAAGAGGTTGTCCGAATTGCACAACGCCTAACTCATACAAACAAAAGCTTATAATGCATTTCAAATTTCATGTAGAGGGTTTCGTTGGAATTCAAAGAAGGATTAACTTTTGATGATGTTCTTCTTGTACCCAAATATTCTGATATTACAAGTAGATCACAAACTGATCTTAGTACAAAACTTTCAAAAAATATTTCATTAAATATTCCGCTCATTAGCGCCAACATGGATACGGTTACAGAATCTCAAATGGCAGTAACCATGGCTCGTGAAGGAGGAATAGGAATAATTCACAGATTTCTTTCTGTTGAAGAAGAAGTTGCTGAAGTTCTAAAAGTAAAGCGTTCTGGAAGCGTTATGATTGAAAATCCCTATGTCATTGGTTCTGAACAGACTGTCAGTGATGCCATTAAATATGCTGAAGAAAAAGATATTTCAGGACTCTTAGTTGTAGACTCTGAATCAAAACTTGTTGGTATTTTAACTGATAGAGATTTTCTCTTTCAATCTGATACATCATGTCTTGTTCAGGATATAATGACTAAAGATGTTGTTACAGCAAAACCTGGAATATCTCTTGATGAAGCTAAAGAAATTCTACACAAAAATCGAATTGAAAAACTTCCATTAGTTGATGATTCTAGACAAGTAAAAGGATTGATAACAAGTAAAGATATATCCAATATTGAAAATTATCCTTCTGCCTCTAAAGATAAAAAAGGAAGACCACTTGTAGGCGCAGCTGTTGGTGTTAAAGGAGATTTTATGGAGAGAGCCGAATCCCTTCTTGAAGCTAATGCTGACATTATTGTGGTTGATATTGCACATGGCCATAGTGAAAATGCAATAAGCACAGTTAGGCATATCAAAAAAGCATTTCCAGATTGTGAATTAATTGCAGGAAATGTTGCAACTGCACAAGGTGCTGAAGATTTGATCAAAGCAGGTGTTGATGCAGTAAAAGTTGGTGTAGGTTCTGGTTCAATTTGTATTACTAGAGTTATTACTGGTTCAGGTGTTCCTCAACTTACAGCAGTTATGGATTGTGCTAAAATTGGACGCGATTATGATATTCCAATAATTTCTGATGGTGGTACAAGAACTTCTGGTGATGCTACAAAAGCTCTTGCAGCAGGTGCTTCATCAGTTATGGTTGGAAGTATGCTTGGTGGAACAGATGAATCACCTGGTACTGTTTTGACAAAAAATGGTAAAAGATTCAAAGTTTATCGTGGAATGGCATCATTAGCTGCTTCTCTTGGAAGAAAATCAAAAGAAACAGGTACTATATCATTTGATGATGATCTAAATGATTACGTTGCTGAAGGGGTTGAGGCTATGGTACCTTACAAAGGCACTGTAACTGACATTCTAAAACAGCTTACTGGTGGAATACGTTCTGGACTTAGTTATTGTGGCGCTCATTCAATACCTCAAATGCAAAAAAACGCAGAATTTATCAAAATGTCACGTGCTGGATTTGCTGAAAGTCAACCACATGACGTTTCAGTAATGTAGTTAATTTTTTAAGCCTGAAGAAAATTCTGATTTTTGTGTATAGTAAAAGAACAATAATTGGAACAATTGTCGGCGGAATTATTACGGCTATTGGAATTTATTCGCTTTTTACTTCATTTGGGCTCCAAACAATAAACGTGGATGATACTTTTGCCATAGGAGAAGGAACAACCTATACTCTTAATGCCCCTGCACACATTGAACAACGCATGAATGTAACTGGTGATACTTTTGATCTTACATTATCTACTCCGGGAAAAGGATTACAGATTCCATTAACTCCTCATAAGAATCACGTATCGTTGGTATGGGTACATCTTGACGATGGTACTAGTAAACTAAAAATTCAAAATACAGGTTCATCAGAGTTAGAAGTTGATGGAATTGTTCAAGTAAGTACTGATCCTATTTTCTTTACATATCATGTAATGGTAATTATTGCTGGCTTGGTAATAATTGGCTTTAGTGCAGGATTTAGTGTAAGAAAACCTAAGGGGTTTTAGTCAAGACTTGCCATAGGGTAAGAACCTAGGACCTTTAAGAATAGTGAATGTTGTTTTATTTTCTCTAACATCTCAGATACCTTAGAATCATTTTGATTTCCTTCAAAATCTACATAGAAGTTGTATTCCCAAGAAGTACTTTTTCTTGGTCTTGATTCTATTTTTGTTAAATTGACTCCAGCACTAAAAAATTTTTCAATTATTCTATAAAGTGCTCCAGCTTCATGCTTTATTGAAAATATTATGGATGTCTTATCTTTACTTGAGTTTTCAGCAATCCCCTTAGAAAGAATAAGAAATCTTGTATAGTTATTCTCATTGTCTGCTATTCCTTGTTGAATTACTGGCATCTGATTTAATTCTGCAGCATTTTTGCTTGCAATACAAGCAATATTTTTCTCTTTGATCTCCTTGATTATCTTTACACTACCTGCAGTATCATAAGTCGGCACAGTCTTAAAGTTACGTTCTTGGAGAAATTTTCTGCATTGACCTAATGCTTGAGGATGAGAATAAACTGTTTTTATCTCATCTAATTCTCCTATACCAATCAAACAATGTTCAATTTTGTGGTAAACTTCCCCAACAGCATTAAGTCTTGTTGAATACAGTAAATCATAGCTTTCTCCAACACTACCTTCAATTGAATTTTCTACAGGTAATATTGAATATTCTGTTTTATCATTTGATGTTGATTCAAGAACTTCTGCAAATGTTGGAAGAGGAACAGTTTCAATATCTTTATCAAAGAAAGAAATCGCAGCAGCTTCACTATATGCTCCTCGTTCACCTTGGAACGAAACTTTAGTCATTTTGCACTCAGTTTTATAAAATCGCTGTTGCCAAAGTCACTTGATAACTCTCTGTCATCAATCCAAGAACATTCTGTACATTTAACAGCATCACGCATTTGAATAACCTTCTTGCCACATTTAACACATTTTGTAAATAACACTCCAAGCTTTGGCTCTTTTATGGCTGCATGAATTGTTCCATTAAGGTGACTAATAATTTTTAGACAAACAATATCTTTTGCTAGTGCAACATTTCGTTTTCTTAGGTTTCTAGTAGAGCAAACACATTCTACATGAGAAGTTGTTGGTTTTCCATTAATGTAATCAATTGACACTGCAATCATAGAACCCATAACAGCTGCAACTGTTCCAATAATTATATCTCCAACTTTAGGAACTGACAAACCATCCTGATGTTTAACATTTACAATTCTTTCTTTTTTATCAATTTCAGTTGTACCTACAACCGTAGCTCTTACATCATTGCCATCATCGAAGGCATTTTGTCCAGCCTCATATTCTTCAATTGAAGCTATTCTATCCCCAGGAAAAGTAATTGATTCTGACATGTGCTGAGTTTTAGAACACTGATTATAAACTAAAAGATTTCATGAATTTACTTAAAAATTGAAATTATAGCCAATGAGGGATCTGAAGATAGCCATCAATACTTTCATTTCTTAAAACTTTGAGAAGAGCATTTGCTTGAGGAGTAGACAAAACAGGCTTGTCAAACTGATTATCTGTTGAAATTCTTGGACAAGCAACCTGAATAAAGGCATCAATTCCTTTGAGATTCGCTAAGCGCTCATTTGTAATATTAGATAATGCAAATAACTGAACTTCTTTACCTTCTTTTTCTAACTCGCGCTTGAATTTCAAAGCAAATGGTTTAGCAAGTTGTCCTTCTTTAAGTCCTACAATTATTCCGAAAGTTTTTGCTTCAGCAGCTTTGTAGATTGCTAGTGTTGCCTTTTTTTGTAATTTTTGAGCAAATTCTGAAACTTCTCTAACTTCATTAAAGTATGGATCCAAAACATAAGTTGGTTTGTTTGTTGATAATGCAATTCCTGCTGCATGAAAATTACTTTGTCCTAAAAACACATTTGCATCAACCTTTGGTGCTATTTCAGTTGCTGGATAAAACTCACAACCAAAAACTTGGCCATCATTTAACTGACCTTTTCCTTTTCCTATCAGAACTTTTATTCCTCCTTGTGTTAGAATTTCATTTACATCATTTACTTGATTAAGATGTTGACTATCAGTAATTAATGAAACAGTTTTTCCTTTAAGAACATCAATGCATTTTTTTGCAACTTTCTCAAATGTTATATCGTCAAATGCATCAATTAACACTACATTTTCTTCAAATGTTTCCATGTTGATTGTATGACCAATGTTAAACAAAACCTCAGCACTTAGAATTTTAGCTCCGTTGGAATTAAGATCACACGTGCCCCATGTTGTATCTGCTAAAACATAAGCTGGAATGCCAAACCGTTTCATAATTTTTGATGCAGTTTCCTGCACTTTTGGTAAAATTCCATCTGGTCCATTTAGTGCTACTGAAACAGGCTTTCGTTTTTGAATTTCATCAAAAATTTTTTTCTCATCAATTACAATCATTTCAGGCTAAAATTCAGTTGATTTTAATTTAAACCCATCTAGATTCAACAAAAACCCAAAAATGTCAGGCCTTACTAATTTGATTTATGAAGGCTAAAACTGTCTTAAACATTGGTTTTGATGATACAGATTCTCCCAAGGGAATGTGTACCACTTTTCTTGCCTACAAAATCGTAAATTATCTCAAAAAAGAAAAAGTGACTTTTCTTGATTATCCAAAATTAGTTAGATTTAATCCAAACATTCCTTGGAAAACAAGGGGAAATGGAGCCGTTGGACTAAAAATCAAGACTGAAAATCCACAAAAAATTAAGAAAAAAATTAAGGATTTTGTTTTCAAATATTCCGATACTAAAAATGGTGCAAATCCTGCTTTGGTATTTTATGAAGATGATAACATTCCAAATGAATTCAAAAAATTTAGCGAGATTGCGTTATGTGAGTTAGTAAATAGAAACTATGCCAAAAAATTTGCAACTAAAAATTTTGAATCATTTTATCTTGGTAATGGTCAAGGTCTAGTTGGAGCAATTGGTGTAATTGGATA
>JABAOE010012040.1_pt2 | contig 29449 bp, 29 predicted proteins | sample 7062141 | NCBI WGS metagenome assembly JABAOE01 (sample SAMN14538627, study PRJNA623070) | marine sediment metagenome | biome: marine biome [ENVO:00000428]; feature: marine pelagic biome [ENVO:01000023]; material: deep marine sediment [ENVO:00002113] | place: India: Gulf of Khambhat ...
GGGACCTCGAGCTTGAAGAGCGCCGCCACGAAGAGCGGGTCCGCGCGCGACAGGATCAGGCGCGGACCCTTGGGCGTCTCCTCGACCTTCTTCAGGACCGCCCGGATCGGGTCACCCTGGCGGAAGCGCTCCCGCGGGTTCTGCTCCTTCCAGGGGATGATCGCCTCCGCGTCCCGAGCCCGGTTCAGCATCACCACCAGCTTGCCGCGCTCGATCTGCTGGAGCTCACCGGAGAGGAGCTCACCGACCTGGTCGGCGAACTCGTCCCGGATCCGGTCGCGCTCGTTCTCGCGCACGCGCTGGACGATGCGCTGCTTCACCGCCATCACCGCGTTGCGCCCGAACTGCTCGAAGTCCACGGGGATCTCCATGACGTCGCCGACCTCGTACGTCTCGTCGTCCCAGCGCGCCTCTTCCAGAGCGATCTCCGAGGCCGGATCCTCGACGTCCGCGACCACGCGACGCAGCACGACGATGTCGAACTCCCCCGTGTCCTCGTCGATGTCGATCTCCGCCTGGACCGTGGCCCCGTAGATGCGCGCGAGCCCCGCCAGGATGCCGTCCTTGACGAGGTCCGTCATCTCCTCGTCGCTCAGGCTCTTCGTGGCCGCGACGTCGCGGAACGCCGCTACGATCTGGGCCGCATTCGCCATATCGATCTCCTCACTTCCACGTGAAGACGAGGTGGGCTTTCCGGATCTCCGACCGCGGAACCCTCACTTCGTCACCGTCCTCGAGACGAAGGACGACGACCTCGGCCTCCGTCCCCCCTCCCTCCAAGCCGACGAGCTCTCCCTCCAGGCGGCGCGCCCGGCCCGCCAGCACGTCCTCGCCGTCCACGGCGATCCGCTCGCCCCGGAACCGCTCGAAGTCTCGGGCCCGAACCAACGGGCGCTCGACGCCCGGAGACGAGACCTCCAGGACATACCGCTCCGACAGGCCCTCGTGGGCGTCGAGCCAGGGCTCGAGCGCACGGCTGACCGCCGCACAATCGTCCACGGTAACTCCATGTCCCGGAGACGAATCCGGCCGATCGACCCGTAGGCGCAGGAGCGGCCGACGGCCGCTTCCGCCCCACCGGACCTCGACGAGCTCGTAGCCCAGGTCGTCGACCCGACGCTCCAGCTCGCCCTCGATCTCCGTGACCACACGTCCTTTTCTCATCTCCCGACAACAATCAGGGGTGCGCCGCGAGGTGCGACGAACCCCAGTCAACAGCGAACAAAAAAGCGGGGGCGACCCACTCCCCCACTCCGAGACGGCGCCGCCGTCCCACCGCGGCTATGGCGACCACGTAACATAAACGAGGCCCGGGGCGCACTCAAGGTGCCCCCCGGGCTCCCGTGACGTCCCGCCAGAACCCCCGTCAGGCCCGCGTGTCCCTCTCCGGCTGCTCTTCGTCGGCGGGGTCCGAGCCGCCCCCCCCGTCGACCCCGAAGACGCGCTCCTCGAGCCGCCGGACCTGGACACGGATCTCCTCCACCGCCTCCTTCACCGTCTCCAGATCGGCCTGGCTCACGAAGTCGAGCCGCTCACGGGCCCTCTCTCCGGCTGCCTGCGCCCTGTCGAGCGTCTCCTTCACGACCTCCTTGGCCCGATCGGCCGACAGGTCGCCACGCTCGCGCGCCTCCTGGATCGTCTCCTCGAGCGCCTCCTTGAACGCCGACAGGACCCCGAGCCCCTGGCGGATTCCGTCCCCCATCGAGCCTCGGCCCCTTCGCCGGCCGCCCGAGGAAGCCTCACCCTTCCGGGCATCGCCCCGATCCCCCTGCTCCTCGGCACCCCGCTCCTCGGCGCTCCGCTCTCCCGTGCCCCGCTCTTCCTCGCTCATCGGATCCTTTCGTGTCGGTTCGCGACAGCCTCGCACCTCTTCACCTACGGACCAGCGTCCCCCCGCGGTTCAATCGAGGAAGTCCTCCCCGTCGCGCCGCTCGATGCGGGCGCCCAGCGTCACGAGCCGCTCGTCGATCGTCTCGTATCCGCGCTCGATCTGGCGGATGTTGTGGATGCGGCTCGTCCCCTCGGCTCCGAGCGCGGCGATGAGCAGCGCCATGCCGGCTCGGATGTCCGGGCTCTCCACCACCCCTCCCTGGAGCGGGCTCGGCCCCACGACCACGGCCCGATGGGGGTCGCACAGGATGATCGACGCACCCATCAGCACGAGCTTGTCCGTGAAGTACATGCGCGACTCGAACATCTTCTCGTGGATCAGCACGGTGCCGTGGCACTGGGTGGCCGCGACGAGCGCGATCGAGGTGAGGTCGGCCGGGAAGGCCGGCCACGGTCCGTCGTCCAGCTTGGGCACGTGGCCGAACGCGTCCATCTGCACGCGGTGCTCGCGGGATCCGTGCACGCGCACCTCGCGCTCCTCCACGTCGCACACGATCCCCAGACGGCGGAACCCCAGGAGCGTCGAGTGCAGGTGCTCGACCGGAGCGTCCTCGATCACGATGTCGCTCCCCGTCACCGCGGCCAGCCCGATGAAGGAGCCCGTCTCGATGTGATCGGAGCCGATCCGGTAGCGGGCCCCGGACAGCTCGTCGACGCCCTCGATCTCGAGCACGTGCGTGCCGATCCCGCCGATCTTCGCGCCCATCGCGTTCAGCAGATGACAGAGATCCTGCACGTGAGGCTCGGCGGCCGCGTTCGTGAGACGGGTCACCCCTCGCGCTCGCGTGGCCGCCATGATCGCGTTCTCGGTCCCGGTGACCGACGGCTCGTCGAGGAAGACGTCGGCGCCCTCGAGCGCCGGGGCCCGAAGCGAGAACCCTCCGTTGAGCTCCAACTCGGCCCCGAGCGCCTCGAACGCGAGGAAGTGCGTGTCCATGCGGCGGCGTCCGATCACGTCGCCACCGGGAGGAGGCAGATGAGCACGGCCGAAGCGGGCGAGCAGGGGCCCCGCCAGGAGCACCGACGCTCGAATCCGCGCCGCGAGCGACCTGTCGATCGCGTCCGGTCTGACTCCGGCGGCATCGACCGTCACCTGGTTGCGGCCTTCCCAGCGAACTTCGGCACCGAGCGAGGACACGATGTCGAGGAAGGTGAGGACGTCACGGATGCGGGGGACGTTGTCCAGCGTGACCGGGCCGCCCGCGAGCACGGTGGCGGCCAGACAGGGGAGGGCGGCGTTCTTGTTGCCGGCGGGCCGAATCCGGCCGTCCAGCCGGTGCCCACCCTCGACAACGAAGGTACCCATACGCTCCGAGAAGGCAGGAGGTGGTGGTGGAGCGAATCGGGTGGCGGAGTCGGGCTCCGCCGATCCGGCCGCGGGACGGCCAACATACCCAAGCGCGTCGCGCGACAGCAACCGATCAGGATGTGTGCCGTGCTTCTTGCTCCCGTCATACCGCCGCTCTAGGATGCAGGCCATGCGCATCTCCGACTTCCTTCGAGGCGACTTCGTCATCTCCCGACTGGATGGCCGCACCGTCGAGGCCGTGATCCGAGAGGTCTCCGCCTGCGCCGCCGAGGCGGGGCTGGGCGCGGAAGAGCTGATCGCCGACAAGCTGCTCGAGCGCGAGCGCTCGCACTCCACGGTGATGGGCTCCGGCCTGGCGATCCCCCACGCGACCGTGCCCGGCCTCACCGAACCCGCCATCGGCATCGCGCTGGCTCGCGAGCCCGTGCCGTTCGGCCCTCCCGACATGGAGCCCGTGAGCGTCTTCTTCGTCCTGTTGTCACCCCCCGGGCGGGAGAGTGAACACGTGAAGCTCCTCGCCCGGATCTGCCGGCTCGGTCGCCACCAGAACTTCCTCGAGGAGCTGCAGGCGACCGGCTCGGACGAAGAGATCGTCCACGTCATCGAAGCGATCGACGCCCAGCACGTATGAGCTCTGGGGCGATGCGCCTTCTCGTGGCCGTGATCAACGATCCCGAGAAGCTCGACGAGACGTTGTCGGGGTTCCTGGAGATGGGGATCACGGGGGCGACCGTCCTCAGCAGCGAGGGGATGGGGCGCGTGCTCTCCGACGACATTCCGATCTTCGCGGGCCTGCAGACGCTGATCAGCGGCACGCGCCCGCAGAATCGGATCATCCTGAGCGTCATGCCCCTCGACAGGGTCGCGGGGGCGATGGAGCTCCTGCAGGAGGTGTGCGGCAACCTGGACCGGCCATCCACCGGAATCGCCTTCACTCTGCCGGTGGACAGCGTCGTGGGCCTCGCACCCGAGCTGGGCACAGAGGCCAGCCCCATCTAGCCCAGTGTTTCCGATGGCACGTCGACACCGGGAGCGGCGAGGCGCCGCCAGGACGAGACGAGGCGACGTGGAAACGGCGCCGCGGCTCCGGGGAGCCTCGACGAAGACGTCGCGGATGCATCGGCGCTCGCACCGAGCGGCCCGCCGGGGGACCGAGCCGCCGGGCGAACCGCGACGGATCGAGCGGAGCCCGACCGGCGGCGTCGGAACAGCGGCGGCGCTCCGCTAGCCGGCCCGGACCCCCTTGAGCAGCCTCGTCGCGACGCTGGTCCTGATCCTCGTGGCCCTCCTGGGGGCCCGTTTCTCCTTCTCGACCGAGACGGTTCCGCCCGGGCCCCGCCTCCTCTTCCGAACCGGCACGCACTTCCTGCTCGTCGGGTTCGCCCTCGGTCCCGCTGCGCTCGGGCTCCTGACCCCCGAGGCCACCCGGGGCCTCTTCCCCTTTCTCGCGCTCGGGCTGGGATGGGTCGGGTTCCATTTCGGGCTCCAGCTCGGCCGGGACAGCTTGCGACTCTTTCCGCCCCGGTACTTCCTCTTCGCGGCCGGGCAGGCGCTCCTCACGTTCGCGCTCTTCGCTGCCGGCGCCCATGTGGCGGCTCGCGCTTTGGGGCTCGAGGGAGATCTGGTCCCCCTGCTCGTGCTGGGCGCGGCCTGCACCGCGGCGGTCACGACGCCGGCCGCGATCGGGATGGTGTCGTCGACGTTCCAGGTCAAGGGAAAGATCCGCGACCTCCTCTTCTTCGTGGGCTCGCTCGACGCCGCCGTGGGCATCACGGCTCTCCAGGTGACGNNCGCTGTACCGTCCCGAGTCGGTGGCGGAGGGGCCGGGAACGTGGTCCGACCTCCGCTGGGTGGCGGCCGCGGCCGCCCTGGGCACGGTGTGTGGGATCGTCTTCCTGTGGTTGTCGCGCGGTCGGCCCACGCAGGAGGAGGTCACGCTCTACCTTCTCGGCATCAGCGCCTTCGCGGCGGGGGTCGCGCTGCAGTGGGACCTCTCGCCCCTCTTCGTCTCGGTCGTCATGGGCGCGGTCGTGGCGAACTCGCCCACCCCGCCCCGCCGTGTCCTCCCCATCCTCCAGCGGTGGGAGAAAATGGTCTACGTGACCTTCCTGCTGCTGGCCGGCGCCCTCCTCGCGTTCCCCACCTGGGTGCTTCTCCCCGTCGCGCTCGGCTACGCGGTCCTGAGATTCGCAGCAAAGACGGTCGCGTCGGGCGTGATGGTGGCCGTGACCCCGCTCCGCCACGAGGTGCCCCGCCGCATCGGTCTCGGCCTCATCCCCCAGGGAGGGATCTCCATCGCCATGGCCGTCTCCTGCGTCCTCATGTACTCGGAGCTCCGCATCGCGGGCGTCGACGCCGAGGCCTCGCTCTTCGCCGTCATCGTCCTCGGCGTCGTGCTGTCGGAGCTCGTGGGGCCGTTCCTCACGGTCGCGGTCCTGTCCCGGGCCGGCGAGATGCCGTCCCCCCCGGCCTCCCCCGCTACGGCAGCGACGGCGGGGGCCGACGCGACCCGGACCGCGGCGCGATCCCCGCGGAGCCGAGACTCCGCGGGCCCCGACGATTAGACTACGGGCATGACGACGACACTCCCTCTCGCCCTCGTGCAGGTCGCCCCCGCGCGAGACGCGATCGCGGTCACGGCGGACGTGGCCGTTATCGTGGTCGCTGCCGCGGTGGTCTTCCTCGCCCTGATCGCGGGCCTACTCCTCCTGCGCGCCCATCGCTTCATGGGGGAGCTGCGGCTGACGGTACGCCAGAACCTCGGCCCCGTTTCGGATCGGGCCCGCTCCATCTCGGACAACGCCGAATTCATCACGCAGGTGATCCGCTCCGACATCGAGGCGCTGGACGCCTCGGTCCAGGCAATCAGCGAGCGCCTCACCATGGCTTCCGAGCGCATGGAGGAGCGCGTCGAGGAGTTCAACGCGCTGATCGAGGTCGTACAGGGGGAGGCCGAGAGCCTCTTCCTGGACACCGCGGCCACGGTGCGCGGCGTGCGCGAGAGCGCCCGTTCCATCGCCGCGAGCGCGGGCCGGCCCGGACGGATCGGCGCGTCGGAAGCGGGTGACCGTCCGGACCCGGGGGGCGGGCCGCCGTCAGGCCGCCCGCCGTCGGAGGATTCGAGCCCGGGCGGAGACGAACCGATGCGGGCGGAGGCGTCCGCGCTCGATACCGAGGAACGCGATGGGGTGGCGTCCCCGGACGGTTGAGGCCGCCGCCCGGCCAGGGATCCCGGTGGTCGGCTCCCTCCTCGTCGCCCTGGCGTGGCTCGCGCTCGACCCCGAGCCCGCGGCGGCGTGGGGCCCCGCGACGCACATCGCCCTGGGAGAGGCGATTCTGAGCTCCCTGTACCTGCTGCCCCCCGCGCTGCAGGCGATCCTCGGCCGCTACCCGCTGCACTTCCTGTACGGGTCCGTGGCCGCGGACATCTCCTTCGCCAAGAAGTACGTCCCGGAAGGCCGACACTGCCACAACTGGAAGGTGGGCGAGGAGATCCTCTCCGGAGCCGGGTCCGAGCACCTCGCCGCGGTGGGCTACGGGTACCTGGCGCACCTGGCAGCCGACACGATCGCCCACAACATCTTCGTCCCACGCCAACTCCTGCTCACGAGCACGACCCAGGCGATCGGGCACACGTACTGGGAGCACCGCATGGACATGCACGTGGGCGAGGAGTTCCTCTCCCTCGCCCGCCACGTCGTCGTCGACCACGATCACAGCGAAGCGGACAGGCTCTTCGACGACGTGTTGAGCAAGACGCTCTTCAGCTTCCAGACGAACCGCAGGATCTTCCGGGGAATGATCCGCTTCCAGGGGCACGAGCGGTGGCAGAGGGTGTTCGGACAGGTGCTGTCGAGCTCGCGCTTCGACCTGCCGAACGACGTGGTCGACCGGTACTTCGAGTTCGCCTTCGACTATCTCGTGGGGTATCTGCGGGACCGCGCCGCGTCGCCCGCGGCCGAGCTCGATCCCATCGGCGAGCTGAACCTTCGGCTGGCCAAGAAGGTCCGTCGGCGCGCGATGTCGGACCATACGGCGGAACACCCCGACGTGTTGGAGGAGATGGCCGACGCCTTCTTCTCCTTTCCCCAGCGTCCCCTGGAGTACTGGCCCCAGGTCGAGGATCCCCAGTTCACCCAAGGGATCTCCGCGACGGTGGGCGCCGCGGGGAAGACGCTCGGTGGGTCCGTCAGGTGAGGCGGTCCCGGAGCAGCTCGTTGACCCGGCGGGGATCGGCGGTCCCCCGCGACCGTCGCATGACCTGACCGACGAGGAACCCGAGCAGCTTGCGCTCGCCGGCCCGAACGCGCTCGGCCTCGTCCGGGTGCCCTTCGAGCACCTCGGAGACCCAAGCCTCCAGCCGGTCCTCGTCCCGGACCTGCTCCAGGCCCCGCTCGGCGATGATCTCCCGCGGTGAGCCCTCGCCGCGGGCGACCGCCTCCAGCACCGTCCTGCCGACCGCGTCCGATACCGTCCCGTCGAGAACCAGCCCGATCACCTCGCCGAGCACGCCAGGAGGCACGGCGAAGGTGCGGGCGTCTTCCCCACGGACGTTCATGAGCGCCTGCGCCGGGCCCATGACCCAATTGGCCGCGACCTTCGCGCGGCCCGTCGCCTCTGCCACGCGCTCGAAGTAGTCCGCCGTCGAAGCCGACTGCGTGAGCACCTCCGCGTCGTACTCCGACAGGCCGTAGGAGGAGGCGAAGCGGGCCCGGCGGGCCCGCGGAAGCTCCGGCAGGCCGACCCGCAGCTCGTCGACCATCCCGGGCGGGAGCACGAGCACGGGCAGATCGGGGTCGGGGAAGTACCGGTAGTCGTGGCTCTCCTCCTTGGAGCGCATGGCCCGCAACCGTCCGCCGTGGTCGTCCCACAGGAGCGTCTGCTGCTCGACCAGCCCTCCGGCCTCGAGGACCTCGATCTGCCGGGCCACCTCCATCTCGAGCGCCTTCTCGATCCCGGAGAAGGAGTTGACGTTCTTGATCTCCGTCTTCGTGCCCAGCCCGGCGGCGCCGGAGCGGCGCACCGAGACGTTGGCGTCGGCCCGCAAGCTGCCTTCCTCCATGTTGCAGTCGCTTACGTCCGCGTACTCCAAGATGCGCTTGAGCTCGACGAGGAAGGCGCGAACGTCGGCAGGACTCCTCAGGTCCGGCTCGGTCACGATCTCGACGAGCGGGGTGCCCGCCCGGTTCAGGTCGACCGCCGTGGCGCCCGAGATGCGGTCGTGCAGCGATTTGCCCGCGTCCTCCTCGACGTGGACCCTGCGGATGCGCACCGTGGACGGTCCCGTGGCCCCGTCGAACACGACGGCGCCGTCGGTCGCGAGCGGCCGCTCGAACTGGGTGATCTGATAGCCCTTGGGAAGGTCCGGATAGAAGTAGTTCTTGCGGGCCCAGACGCTCTCGCGGTGGACCCGGCATCCCAGCGCGAGCGACGTCCTGACGGCCAGCCGCACGGCGTCCGGGCTCGCGGTCGGGAGCGCGCCGGGGAGGCCCAGGCACACGGGGCAGACGTGGGCGTTGGGCTCGTCGCCGAAGACCACGCGATCCAGGCAGAAGAGCTTGCGCTCCGTCCGTAGCTGGGCGTGCACCTCGACCCCCACGACGCACTCCCAGCTCACCGCGTCCCTTCCTCGGCGAGCTCGGACTCTACGGTGCCGGCCACGGCCAGCATGACCTCCTCGCCCCACCACGGCGCGAGGATCTGGCCACCCACGGGGAGACCGCCCACGCGCCCGATCGGAACCGAGACCCCGGGGATTCCCGCGAGGTTGGCGGTCACCGTGAAGACGTCGGAGAGGTACATGTGCACCGGGTCCTCGAGGCGTTCGCCGAGGGGAAAGGCCGGACCGGGCGCGGTGGGGGTGAGGAGCACGTCCACGCCGCCGTCGAAGACCCGCCGCAGGTCGGCCGTGATCCGCCGTCGCGCCTCCTGAGCGGTCCCGTAGTACTCGTCGTGGTATCCGGCCGAGAGGGCGTAGGTGCCCAGCATGACGCGCCGCTTGACCTCACGCCCGAAGAGCCGGGAACGGGTGCGCTCGTACATCGATCTCATGTCGGCACCCTCCACCCGCACCCCGAATCGCACGCCGTCGTAGCGCGCCAGGTTGCTGGACGCCTCGGCGGGGGCGAGCACGTAGTAGCAGGGGATCGCGTAGGCGCTGCTCGGGAGCGAGACGGACCGCACTTCGGCGCCCGCGCGCTCGAGGCCCTCGGCGGCACGCCGGACGAGCGCCCGGACCGCCGGATCGAGCGATTGCGGAACGAACTCCTCGGGCACGCCCACGACGAGCCCGTCGACGCCACGCTCGACCGATGCCACCAGATCCGGCACGGGGACGTCGGACGACGTGGCGTCCCGGGGGTCGCGACCGGACACGACCTCGAGCAGGAGGGCCGCGTCGCGCACCGTCCGGCCGAGGGTGCCCACCTGATCGAGCGAGGAGGCGAACGCGACGAGGCCGTAGCGGCTGACCCGTCCGTACGTGGGCTTGATCCCGACGACGCCACAGAGGGCCGCCGGCTGGCGCACCGACCCGCCGGTGTCGGAGCCCAGCGCCATCCGAACGTACCCGGCCGCCACCGCGGCCGCGGACCCGCCCGAGCTACCCCCGGGAACGCGGGACCGATCGTGCGGATTGCGCGTCGGGCCGAACGCGGAGTTCTCGGTCGAGGAGCCCATCGCGAACTCGTCGAGGTTGGTCTTGCCGACGATCACCGCGCCCGCCGCCCTGAGACGGCGCACGACGGTCGCGTCGAAGGGCGAGCGGTAGCCGTCCAACGTCAGCGAGGCGCAGGTGGTCGGAAAGTCGGTCGTGACGAGGTTGTCCTTCACCGCCACCGGCACCCCCGCGAGGCGTCCGTGACCCCGCTCCGCCTCGAGCGCCCCCGGCTCGGCCAGGGCCAGGAAGGCGTTCAGGGCCTCCGGCCCGCGCTCCGCCGCCCGGATGCGCTCGAGCGCCTCGCGGGCGTCGCCCGCCCGGGTCACCGCCCTGTCCGACGCAGCGTCTTCACCCCTCGCCCTCCTCCGCGAGCACCCCCGGCGGCGGCGGCACCACGAAGAAGCCGTCCACCCAACGGGGCGCCATCCGCTCCGGACCGGTCTCGAGCACGTCGGGCTCGCCGGCCGCGGCGGAGCGCGTCGAGGGACGCGACTCCGAGGGTGGCTCCCCCTCGACCGACGCCGCCCCCGTGAGCGCGCGCAGCGCCTCGACGTGCTCGAGGATCCCGTTGAGCTCCTTCGTCAGGCGCTCGACCTCCTCGTCGTCGAAGCGCAGACGCGCCAGCCTCGCGATTCGCTCGACCTCCTCGCGGTCGACGCTCACGGCCAGTCCTTTTCCAAGGAAGCGTAGCGCAGCAGGAGCTTCTTGCGCCCCACCTCGTCGAAGTCGACGGTGACCTTCAGGTCCCGGCCGAAGCCCGAGATCTCCACGACGGAGCCGGAGCCGAACGTGTCGTGGACCACGCGCTCCCCCTTCACGAAGCGCGGAGCGTCCTGATTCATGCCCAAGTCGGGCTCGGGCTCGAGGTCGTAGGTTCGGGGCGCACCGGCCCCGAAGCCTCGTCCGCGTCGGTGCGGCGTCGAGTCGCTCAGGAGGCGCAGGCGCTCCGTGGTCCGGGCCTCGAGCAGGTCGGGAGGAACCGCATCCACGAACGACGACAAGGAGTTGTAGCTGAAGTCGCCGGCCCGCCTCCGCTGCCGAGCCCACGACAGCCCGAGCTTGTCCTCGGCGCGGGTGATGCCGACGTAGAAGAGGCGCCGCTCCTCCTCGAGCGTACCCACCTCGTCGTACGCGCGCGCCAGGGGGAAGAGACCCTCCTCCATCCCCGCGATGAAGACCAGCGGAAACTCCAGGCCCTTGGCGTTGTGGAGCGTCATGAGGGTCACCGTGTCCGCATCGGGGTCGAGCCGGTCCACGTCCGCCACGAGCGCGATCTGCTGCAGGAAGAGGTCCAGCTCCGTGAAGGTGTCCACGTCGTCGGCGTCCTCGCTCTCCGAGAGCGCGGCGTCGAAGTCGACCGCGCCGGCGATGAGCTCCGCCACGTTCCGGGCACGGTCCTCTCCCTCCGGTCCTTCCTCGTACAGGTGCTGCACCAGATCGAGCTCCTCGATCAGCTCCTCGAGGAGCTCCCCCACCCGCGCCCGCGTCGCCCTCACGCTGAAGCGCTGCACGAGATCGGCGAAGCGCACGAGCCCCTTCGCGCCCGCAGCCCGCAACGCCGGGATCTCGTCGGCGCGCTCCGAGGCCTCGAGGAGCGACACGCCCTGCTCCTGCGCCCACCGCGCGACGTGCTCCTGCGACGTGAGCCCGACGCCCCGCCGGGGATAGTTCACGACCCTGGCGAACGCCACCTCGTCCCTCGGGTTGGAGATGAGGCGAAGATAGGCGAGCACGTCCTGGATCTCCCGGCGCTCGTAGAAGCGGACGCTTCCCACCACCTGATACGGGACGCCCTCGCGGCGGAAGGCGTCCTCCAGCGCGCGTGCCTGGGCGTTGGTCCGGTAGAGCACGGCGACCGAGGAGTACGACAACAGGGGCACGTCACGCACCCGTGCCTCGATCTCGCCGACGATCCAGCGCGCCTCGTCGTTCTCGTCGAAGCACTCCACCAGCGAGATCGGCTCGCCACCGGCTCGCTCGGTCCGGAGCGTCTTGCCCTTGCGGTGCACGTTCTCGGCGATCACCCGGTTGGCGGCGTCCAGGATGCGCCGGGTCGACCGGTAGTTGCGCTCGAGGCGCACCGTGCGCGCGCTCGGAAACGAGCGCTCGAAGTCCAGGATGTTCCGGATGTCGGCGCCCCGCCACCCATAGATCGACTGATCGTCGTCGCCGACCACCATGAGGTTCCCGTGCCCGCCGGCGAGGAGCTCGACCAGGCGGAACTGGGCCCGGTTCGTGTCCTGGTACTCGTCGACCAGGAGGAAGGCGAACCGCTCCCGGTAGCGTGCGAGCAGCTCGGGCTCGGCCTCGAAGAGCTCCACGGGCTTCATGAGCAGGTCGTCGAAGTCGAAGGCGTTCTGGTGCGCCAGCGCCTTCTGGTACTCCGGGTAGACGCGCGAGACGTTCCGCACGAAGAGGTCGAAGGACCCCTCGTTGTCGCGCGCGAAGGCGTCGCTGTCCACGAGTTGGTTCTTCGCGTTGCTGACCTCCGCCCGGATCGCCTTCGGGCTCCATCGCTTCGGATCCAGGCCGACCGACTCCTGCACGCTCTTGACCAGCCGGAGCGATTGGTCCGCGTCGAAGATGCTGAAGCTCCGGTCCCAGCCGAGCCGGTCCGCGTGGCGCCGGAGGAGCCGGGCACCCACGGAGTGGAACGTTCCCACCCACATCCCGGCCGGCTCCACTCCGAGCAGCCGGGTGATGCGCTCGCGCATCTCGCCGGCGGCCTTGTTCGTGAAGGTGACCGCCAGGATCCGGTCGGGGGGCACCCCGTGCTCGTGCATGAGGTGGCAGACGCGGGAGGTGAGGACCCGCGTCTTGCCCGAGCCGGCGCCCGCGAGCACCAGGATCGGGCCCTCGAAATGCTCGGCCGCCTCGAGCTGCTCCGGGTTGAGGCCCGACAGGTGGGAGGCGGTGGTCACGTCAGCCATCTGCCACCGGCAGCCTGATCTGGAACGTGGTCCCCTCCGTGGTCTCGAGAAGCTCGATCCGCCCGCCGTGGAGCCCCTCGACGATCCGCCGGGACAGGGCCAGGCCGACCCCCCACCCCCCCGACTTCGTCGTCACGCCCGGCTCGAAGATCTTGTCGCGGACCTCGGGGTCGATCCCGGGACCCGTGTCGCGGATACGCAACGATACCCACTTGCCTCCCACCTCCCTCGCGTAGATCGTGATCTTGCCACCGCGTCCCGCAAGCGCGTCGAGGGCGTTCTTGACCACGTTCTCCAGCGCCCACACCAACAGCACCTCGTTGCCTTTGACCCGGGGCAGTCCGGGTGGAATGTCGACCAGCAGGTCGATGCCCTTCTTGGCCAGGCGGGGGATGCGAGCCTGGAGATACTGCTCGAGGTCGTACACGACCTGGCGGAGCGACAGACCCTCGAGGACCGGCTCCGTTCCGATCAGCTCGAAGCGGTGGCTGATCCGCTCCAGCCGGTCGAGGTCCTCCCCGATCGAGCTGGCGATCTCGGGGTCCTCGATCTCCCCCGGCCGCTCCCCGAGTGGGAGGCGCAGCACCTCGAGCCAGCCGGCGAGCGAGGACAGCGGAGTCCCGAGCTGGTGGGCGAGCTCGCGCGCCATCGCCGTCCATGCCTTCTCGCTCTCGGCTCGACGCTGGTAGCGGATCACCAGGAAGCCTATGAGCACCGTCAACAGCAGGCCACCGGCCTGCAGCCAGGGGATGAGGCGGAGGTTCCGAACCTCCGGCGACTCCCCGTAGTGGATGTGCTGAACCGTCGTGTCCCCGATCGGCTCGTTGATGAGGTCGAGCCGCCGCACGTACGCCTTGACCCTCTCCTGACCCTGCGGAGTGAGGATGTCGGCCTCGAAGGGGAGGTTGCGGTGTCCGAGCACGGTATCGCCCGGCCCCATCGACACGAGGGGGACGCCCGACTCGGCCACGATGCCCTGGAGGTTGAAGAGCGCCTGGGTCTCGGCCGACGGATCCTGCGCGACGAGCCCGACCTGGATCTCCGAGAAGATCCGCGAGAGGATCTCGGAGTTGACGCGAGCCCGCTGGTAGATCTGCTGGGTGTACCACAGGTACCAGCCCAGAAGGAGCACGAAGAGCGTCGCCAGCGCGACGGGCCACTTTATGCGGAGCATGGGGCGAGGACGTGGATCGGGAATGCGCTCCGCTCGTCCAACCCGCGTGGCGCTCCCCTAAGCAGTGAGCCGGTCGGTCCCAACGTACGGGTGCAGCGCCTCGGGAAGCGAGACGCTGCCGTCCTGCGACTGGTACGTCTCCANNCTCCAGGAGCGCCGCAACCACCCTCGGAAGGGCGAGCCCCGAGCCGTTGAGCGTGTGCACGAGCTCGGGCTTCTCGCTCTGCGCGCGCCGGAAGCGGATCCGGGCGCGACGGGCCTGATAGTCGGTGAACGTGCTGCAGCTCGAGACCTCGAGCCACTTCTCCACGCCGGGCGCCCACACCTCGAGGTCGTACGTCATCGCCGCGGACTGCCCGAGGTCGCCGGTCGCCAGCAACACCCTTCGGTAGGGGAGGCCTAGGCGCTCCAGGAGCACCTCCGCTTCCCGCGTCAGCTCGTCGAGCGCCTCCCTGCTCCGCTCGGGAAGCTCGTAGCGCACGAGCTCGACCTTGTCGAACTGGTGCACCCGCAGCAGCCCCCGGGTGTCCTTGCCGGCGGCGCCGGCCTCACGGCGAAAGCACGGCGAATAGGCGGTGTAGCGCATCGGCAGGTCGGCCGCGGACAGCAGCTCGTCGCGGTGCAGGTTCGTCACCGGCACCTCCGCGGTGGGGACCAGCCAGAGCTCGTCCCGCTCGGACTGATAGGACTCGTCGGCGAACTTGGGAAGCTGGCCCGTGCCCGTCATCGCGTCCGGGGTGACCAGGTACGGGACCCGGACCTCGGTGTAGCCGTGCTCCGACGTGTGCACGTCGAGAAAGAAGTTGATCAGCCCTCGCTGCAATCGAGCCCCCTGGCCCCGCAGCACGGGAAAGCCGGAGCCGCTCACCTTCGAGCCGCGCGCCAGGTCGAGGGCCCCCAACCGCTCCCCGACCTCCCAGTGCGGGCGCGGCTCGAAGCCGAAGTCGGGCACCTCTCCCCAGGACGACACGACGCGGTTGTCCTCCTCCGCGCCCTCGGGCACCTCATCCAGCGGCGTGTTCGGGATCTCCAGGAGCGCTGCGCCGATCCACTCGTCCGCGTCGCGCACGACGTCGTCCAGCTCCGCGATCCTGGCACCGAGCTTGCGCGTCTCCTCGATCAGCTCCTCGGCGCCCTCGCCCGAGCGCTTCATCTCGCCGACGCGCTTCGACGCCTGGTTTCGCTCCGCCTTCAGGTCGTTGACGACGCCCAGCGCCTCCCGGCGGCGCTCGTCCCTCTCCAGAATGCGCCCGACGAGGGCTGCCAGCTCCGGATCGCGCTTGGCCAGGGCCGCGCTCACCTCCTGCCGATCACGCCGAAGCCGTCGGATGTCGAGCATCAGAGGCTCCGGACCCGGTCCCGGTTCATCGCGGCGGAACGAGGTCCCGGCTGTTGCACACGGGATTGGTCACGTGTCGAAACGTCAGCGTCCCACCTGCGACGTCGATCTCCACGGCCTCGACCTTCGCGTGGTAGACGCAGCTCGAGCCGAAGGATCCCGGTGCGCGGTTCGTCTTGACCACGTACACCGTCCCGAACCGCACGGGCACCGGTTGATCGGCCGTGTACACCAGGGTATCGGACGGCGCCTCGCGCACGTCCTCGAGCGACAGCCCGTCGAGGGAGGTGATCCGCGCCGTCGAGGTCACGCCCAACGCGCCGGGGGGGAGGAGGACCAGCGCGCCGCCGCGGGTGTCGACGGCCACGTCCCAGGTCCCGGTCGCCGACGGGGCCTCCACACGGACCCGACGGTCCTGAAGGAAGTTGAAGCCGGATTCCAGGTTGAGCTCCGGCCTCGCGAGGGAGTACAGCACCACCGTGTCGGGCCTGTCGCTCCAGTTGAAGGCGAACGGATCGTCGCCGCATCCCGCCGCACCCACGGAGAGCGCGGCGGCGATCGCCGCCACCACGGGCCAACGCGCGCGGTCGGCGGGGGAAGGGTGGGTCACGTCGGGAGGTCCTCGAAGAAGCGCCGAAGCGGAGCCGGAAGTTGTCCGGAGCCACCGGGGTGGTCAACCCCGAAAATGCGCGTATTTCCTTNNNNCCTCGTCTCGGGTAGGTTCCCGCCCGCTGTCCGGGGCCCCGAGCGCCCCCCGGGTCGCCGGCTCGATTCCGTCCCACGAGGTGAGATTTGTCCGAAGAGGGAGCCCCTTCCGCGGGCGGGCGGCGTATCCTCGTGATCGACGACGAGCCTCACATCCGCCGGGTCCTGAGCTCGATCCTCGGAAACCGGGGCTTCGACGTGGCGACCGCGGTCGACGGAATCGAAGGGCTTGAGCTGCTCGACGCCGACTCGATCGACCTCGTGATCCTCGATCTGATGATGCCGGGCGCGAGCGGGCTGGAGATCCTGTCCAAGATCCGGACCAGCCCGAGCCACGCCGACACGCCGGTGATCATCCTGACCGCCAAGGGGCAGGACACCGACCGGGAGGCGGCGATCGCCGGCGGCGCCGACGACTTCCTCACCAAGCCCTTCAGCCCCAAGAAGCTCATTGCCCGCATCCACGAGATCCTCGGGATCGATTGACCGCCGGACCATGGAAGCCGCCTCGCTGTGGGTGACGATCCTCGCCGGTGGCGTCGGCACCCGCTTCTGGCCGGTGAGCACCCCGGAGCGGCCCAAGCAGCTCCTGGCGCTCGGCGGCGAGCGCCCGCTGATCGTGGACACCGTGGAGCGGGCCCGGACGATCGCGCCGGACGATCGGATCCGGATCCTGGCGGGCCGCCGCCTCACGGACGCCTTCCGCTCCGCGCTGCCCGGACTCCCGGAGGCGGGCTACTGGATCGAGCCCCGCGCGCGGGGCACGGCGCCCGTTCTCGCGTGGGCGGCGTGGAAGCTCGCGCGCCTCGATCCGGAAGCGGTGATGGTCTCCCTCCACGCCGACCACCTGATCCGACCGCTCGAGGCCTTCCGGGAAGCCGTCGCCACCGCGGCGGAGATCGCCCGGAGGGACGGGCTCCTCGTCTGCCTCGGGGTACGTCCGGACCGCGTCGAGCCGGGGTACGGCCACGTGGAGCTCGCCGAAGAGCTTCCCGAGGCCGGCAGCGCCCGGGCGTATGGGGTCGCCACCTTCCACGAAAAGCCCCCGGCACCCGAGGCGCGGCGATACATGGACGAGGGCTGCCTGTGGAATACCGGAATCTTCGTGTGGCGCGCAGAGTCGCTCGTTCGTGAGGTCGAGGAGCACGCTCCGGGACTCGCGGCGTGCTTGCCCCTGATCGACGAGAGCGACGAGGCCTTCTTCGACGCCGCGCCCGAGGGTGTGATCGACCGGGTGGTGATGGAGCGCACCCGGCGGGCGGCCGTCGTGCGGGCGACCTTCCAATGGGACGACGTGGGCAGCTGGGAAGCGCTGTCGAGGACCCGTCCCGGAGACGAGCAGGACAACGTGCTCGTGGGCCCGGCCCGAGCCGTCGATGCGAGGAACAACATCGCCTTCGCCGAGGACGGCGAGATCGTGATCTTCGGAGCGAACGACCTGGTCGTCGTGCGGACGGCGCACACGACCGTCGTCATGCCGCGGTCGCGCGCGCCGGACCTCAAGTCGCTGATCAGTCGCCTCGAGGAGCCCGGAGCGTGAGCGAGGTCCGGCTCTTCGTCTTCGACGATCGGGAGGCCCGCCGCTGGGCGCCGTTCACGCTCACGCGGCCGGCCGGCGAGCTCCTCTTCGGTTGCCTGCGCCTGCGGGAGCGCGCGGAGCGGGTCTTCGGCGTGACGTGCCAGGGGCACCTCACACGGGCTGCGCTGGTCGGCTTCGACGAGCCCCACGCGGCGCCGGTGGTACCGCTCGAGGACGTGGGCGCGCACGGGACCCGAATCCTCATCTCCAGCCGGGCGGTGCCGGACTTCCAGCCGGTCGAGCTCCCGGATGTCCCGGCCCGCATCACGGTCGGCGGGCAGCCGGCGGGATGGGTTCTCCCGGAGGGGACGGCGCTTCCCTCCGAGCTCTGGCTGCGGGACCCGGGCGCGGATCGCGAAACCGATGCCGTCGTGGAGATGGAGGGGCACCTCCTCGAGCCACCGAAGCGAGCGCGGATCGCCCGCAGCGGGCCGTGGACCCTCGTGGCGGACAATGCACGGCGGATCGCGGCGGACGTGGCCCACCTGTTCCCGGACGACACGCCGACCCCGGGGGCCGTTCGCGTCGGGAGCGGCACGGTGTCGCTCGCCCCTGGCGCCGAGGTCGAGCCCGGTGTCTATCTCGACACACGAAAGGGGCCCATCCGCCTCGGAGCCGGCGTCCGGGTCGAGGGGCCCGCCCGCCTGACGGGGCCGCTCTTCGTCGGGCAGGACTCCACGCTGCTCGGGGGCGCGATCGGGACGTCTTCGTTCGGCCGGGTGTGCCGGGTGCGGGGAGAGGTCGCCGACAGCGTCTTCCTCGACTTCGTGAACAAGGCCCACGACGGCCACATCGGTCACGCCCTGCTCGGCTGTTGGGTCAACCTGGGCGCGTTCACCACCAATTCCGACCTCAAGAACAACTACAGGCCCGTGCGCGTGTGGACGCTCGGGGGTGAGACGGACACCGGTCTCCTCAAGGTCGGCTGCTTCCTGGGGGATCACGTCAAGACCGGGATCGGCACCGTACTGAACACGGGAACGGTGGTGGGCGCCGGCAGCAACCTCTTCGGGGGCCTGATGCCTCCGAGCGTCGTTCCTCCCTTCAGCTGGGGCATGGGCCCGGATCTGAGAGATCACCGTCTCGCGAAGTTCCTCGAGTCGGCGGTGCGCGCCATGGAGCGCCGGGAGCAGCGCCTGACGCCGGGCATGGAGCGCATCCTCCGGGAGGCTTGGGCGGACACGGCCGGGCGCCGCGCGGTGTGAGCGCGTGGGGCCGAACGCCCCGGCGCAAGGGCCCGGAGTGAGGGTCTCGGTGCTGGGCAGCGGGAGCGCGGGGAACTCGGTCTTCCTGTGGGCCGGCAACACGCGACTCCTGGTGGATCTCGGCTTCAGCGCCCGACAGGCCGCGCAGCGGCTCGAATCGCTGGACGTCGACGCCGACTCGATCGCCGGGATCGTCGTCACCCACGAGCACGGCGACCACACCGGCGGGATCGGGGTCTTCGCCAGGCGGCACGGCACGGCCCTGTACATGACGAGCCGCACGCGCGAGGCCTGCGCGAAGCGGTTGCGCGGGAGCGAGCGCGTGATCGAATACCGCCCGGGTCAGCCGTTCGCCGTCGGAGACGTGCGCATCGAGCCGTTCCTCACCGTTCACGACGCGGCGGATCCCGTGGGCCTCACGCTGGTCGACGAGTGCACCGGGCTCCGCCTCGGGATCGCCACCGATCTGGGGCGCCCCACCGCCCAGATCAAGCACGCGCTCTCGGCGTGCGACCTCCTGATCCTGGAGGCCAACCACGACGAGGTGATGCTGCACGCGAGCGACTACCCGGTGTCGGTGAAGCGACGGATCTCATCCAGCCACGGCCACCTGTCGAACCAGGCCGCCGCTCGCCTGATCACCGAGCTCGCGCACCCGCGTCTCGCGGGAGTCGTGCTCGCTCACCTGTCGAGGGAGTGCAATCGTCCCGCTCTGGCGCGCAAGGTGGTCGGAGACGCTCTCGAGCGCCTGGGCTGGCGCGGGCACCTCGACGTGGCGCTCCAACACCGGGCCACCGAGCTGATCGACGTCGAGGACCTCCGCTACCGGACCGGCCCCAGCCAGCTCACCTTCCTGTGAGCCCGGGCGGCCGTGCGCCGAGACCGTGCCCTACTCGAGGCCGATCAGGCGGCTCGGCGTCTCCCGGTCGAGCTCCGCGTGCCCGGCGTCGATGCGCGCCTCGGCAAGCGAGAGCGCACCCGCGAACGCCCGTCGCAGCGCGGAGCACCCGCTCGCCTGCAGCGAGCTCAGGGTCGAGAACAGCGCCTCGGCGGCCTCCAGCGTGAGGTCCCGATGGCGGTACTCGTGCTCACGGATCGACGTCTCGATCCGCGACCAGCGCTCTCGATCCGTCGGCGACGCCCGCTCCGCCCTCACCCACCTCGGGAGGGTGACGACGATCCGCACGTTGAGGTCGAGATCGGACACCCGGCACCGGCCGCCCGCGGCGACGGGCCGCCACTCGGGTCGGATGCTCCATTGGGTCAGGCCCTGGGACAGCGGGGCGCCCGGTCCCTCCAGGCGCATCCCGTTCAGGGTGGCGATCACCCCGGACAGCGTCTCGTCCTCGAGAGCGTAGAAGCGCTCGTCGACAGCGATGGTGCTCCAGCCCTCCTGGGCCGCGGAAGCCGACGCCAAGAGGCCGCAGGCCCCCGCGGCCGCGAAGACGCATCCGACGCGCAGGCGCCGCGCGCGCGCGCCGCTCACGCTCAAAGCCCGAACAGCCGCAGGAAATCGTTGGACAGGGCCCAGAGCATGATGCCGACGATGATCAGGAAGCCCACGTTGCTCCAGCGGAGACGCTGCTCGAGGGTGAGCCCCCGTCCGCCTCGTACGGCCTCGATCGTCAGGAACACCAGATGGCCACCGTCGAGGACCGGGATCGGCAGCAGGTTCAGCACGGCCAGGTTCACGCTGAAGAGAGCCATGAACCGCAGAAACTGGTCCACGCCCGCCGCGGCTGCCTGGCCCGACGCCTGCCCGATCGTCACGATGCTCCCCACCGAGCGGGGCGAGATCCCGCCGGTGACCAGGTCGCGCAGGAAGCCGAGGATGACACCGGTGATGGCGACGGTCTCCTCGTAGCCCGTCACCACCGCCTCCGCGAGCCCCACCGGCCGGTACGTCACGTCGTAGGCCGGCGGGAGGATGCCCGCCCTCCCCACGACCCGTACGGAGCCGTCGCGCTGCACCTCCTCCTCGGAGTCCAGGGTGACCGCCCGCACGAGCTGCCGGCCCTCCCGCTCGACCGTGATCTCGACGCGCTCTCCCGGCCGCGCCTCGATCTGCTCGGTGAAGGTCCACCAGTTCAGGGTGGGCTGCCCGTCGACCGCGATCACGCGGTCTCCCCCCTCGAGCCCACCCCTGTCGGCGGGCGAGCCGGGATTGACGAGGCCGACGCCCGCATCCACCCAGGGCGAGATCGAGGTGACCAGCTCCAGGCGCTCCTGCTCCGAGGCCGGAACCTCGATGCGCACGGCGCGCGTGGGCTCGACGAGACCGATCGTGACGGGTCCCGGCTGGCGGTCGAAGAGGCCGCGCTGCACGGCGCCCCAGTGCTCGACGCGCTCTCCGCCGATCTCGACGATGCGACTGCCCGGCTCCAGGCTGCCCAGCGCCTCCGTGCCGGCCGGCAGGGCCGCCGCCTCGACCATGCCCACCCGTGTCGTCGCAAGCTCCTGCACCCCGTACCGGGCGGCCAGGAACGTGTAGGCGCCGAAGGCGAAGAGCATGTTCATGATCACGCCCGCGGAGATCACCAGCGCGCGCGCCCAGATCGGCTTCGAGTCGAAGTCCTTGTCACTCGGAGTCCGGGGAGGACCTTGCGCGGCCCCGCCCTCGATGCGCTCCATGACCTCGTCGTCCATCCCGCCCATCTTCACGTAGCCGCCGAGCGGGATCGCGCTCAGGACGTACTCCGTCTCCCCCCTGGTGTACCCGAGCACCTTGGGGCCCAAGCCGATCGAGAACCGCTGTACCTCGATGCCGACCGCCTTCGCGGCGGCGAAGTGGCCGAGCTCGTGCACGAAGATCAGCACCCCGAGCACGATCACCGTCGCCAGTATCGTCATGAAGCCTTCCCAGTCCTTGCTTCGGAGAGCCGCCGCACCGTCTCCGCGGCCACCGCCCGCGCCGCGCCGTCCGCGGCCATTACGTCGCCCAAGTCGTGGATCTCGTCCGAGCCCACCTTCTCCATCGCCCCCTCCACCACCGCCGCGATCTCCGGAAAGCGGATCTTCCGCTCCAGGAACGCCGTGACGGCGACCTCGTTGCTCGCGTTGTACACCGCGGGCGCGCACCCTCCGCGCCGCCCCGCCTCCTGACCGAGCCCGAACATCGGGAAGGCCTCCCCGTCGATCTCGTCGAAGGTGAGGGGAGACGAGCGCACCGGGTCATACGTCCGCAGCTCCTCGTCTTCGACCCTTTCAGGATAACTGAGCGCATACAGGATCGGCAGTTCCATCGTCGGGAAGCCGAGCTGGGCGAGCACCGAGCCGTCCACGAACTCCACGAAGGAGTGGATGACCGACTGGGGGTGCACGACCGCGTCGATCGCGTCGTAGCCCAGGCCGTACAGGAAGTGCGCCTCGATCACCTCCAGCGCCTTGTTGGCCAGGGTCGCGGAGTCGATCGTGATCTTCGCGCCCATGTCCCACGTCGGGTGCCGCAGCGCCTCCTCGGGTCCTACGGTCCAGAGCTCCTCGGCGTTCCGCAGGCGAAAGGGGCCACCCGAGGCCGTCAGGACGACCCGCTGGACGCGGTCCCTGCCGTGGCCCTCCAGGCACTGGAGGATGGCGCTGTGCTCGGAGTCGATCGGCACGATGTCGGCGCCTCCCCGCCGCGCCGCGTCCAGCACCAGGGCGCCACCCGCCACGAGCGACTCCTTGTTCGCCAGGGCGAGCCGGTGACCTGCCTCGAGCGCGGTCAGCGTCGGCTCGAGGCCGGCCGCGCCGACGAGCGCGTTGAGCACGACGTCCACGTCGGGATCCGACGCGACCTCGAGGAGGGCTTCTCGGCCCGACGACCAGTGCGTGCGTCCGTCCGACGCCGGCAGCCCGATGCGCTCGTCGCACAGAACCGCTCGCCGGGGACGGTGCTCCGCCACCTGCTCCCCGAGCGCCTCCGCACGCCGATTGGCGGCGAGCGCCACGACCTGGAAGCGCTCCCGATGGCGCGCCAAGACCCGGAGCGCGCTCCGCCCGATCGAGCCCGTGGACCCGAGCACCGCGACGCGGATCATCGCGCCCCGCGGGTCCGCCTCACCCCCCGCCTCCGAGCGCAGCGAGGGCCACGTACGTCAGCGGCAGGGTGACGATGAGCGCATCGAGACGGTCGAGCACGCCACCGTGGCCGGGGAAGAACGTCCCCGAGTCCTTCACACCGGCCTCGCGCTTCATGACCGACTCCGCGAGGTCCCCGAAGACCGCGCCCACGCCCAGGGCCGCTCCGACCCCGATGCAGGCCAAGATCCCGGGCTCGAAGCCGGGTAGGCGTGGCCCCGCCACCACGTGCCACGCACCGGCCGCCGCCCCCGCTCCGACGACGTCGCCCCAGAAGCCGACCCAGCTCTTGTTGGGGCTGATCGTGGGCGCCAGCTTGCGCCTTCCCCACGCGGTCCCCGCGAAGTAGGCCGAGGCGTCGCCGACCCAGGTCGCCGCCAGGGGCAGCGCCAGCACCAGAAGTCCGGCCCACGGATCCGCCGCCTCCGCCGACCACCCCCGAGTGCCTGGAAGGGCGTGGAGCAACGGGATCACGGACAGGGACAAGCCGGCGTAGAGGGCTCCGAACACCGTGAGGGCGGCGGCGGGGAGGGGGCGATTGGTCGGACCCCTTCGGAAGGTCGTCATCGCGAGCGCGAGCGCGGTGGTGACGCCGAGCACCCCGAGCGCCCAGGGGGCGAAGTCCTGGAAGCCCGGCCGCCACGCGGCCGCCAGCACGAGGGCCGCGGCTCCGCTCGCGCCGAGCCACGTGAACGGCTCGATCCCCGTCGCGGCCCCGAACCGGTAGACCTCGATCGCCCCGAGCGCCGCGAAGGCGGCGAGCGGCAGCGCGAGGATCCATCCGCCGACGTACAGGAGGGCCAGGACCGCGGGGATGCCGACGGCCGCCACCGCGACCCGTTTCGTGAGCTCGCTCACCGACGGGCCGGGCGTCGGGACCCGGGTCGGCGGCTCACGGGGCCTGGACGCGGCCGAACCTGCGCTCGCGGTGCTGGTAGTCGAGAACCGCCTCGAACAGGTGCCGGCGATCGAAGTCGGGCCAGAGCACCGGCGTGATGTGCAGCTCGGTGTAGGCCAGCTGCCAGAGCATGAAGTTGCTGATCCTGAACTCGCCCGAGGTCCGGATCAGCAGGTCGGGACTCGGCAGGCCCCGGGTGAAGAGCGTATCCTCGAGCGCACGCGCGTCGATCTCTTCGGGCTCGATCTCACCGCGACGCACGCGCTCGGACAGCAGGCGCGCCGAGCGCAGGAGCTCCTCACGACCCCCGTACGAGATCATGAGATTGAGCCGCAGCACGCCGCCCCCGCGCGTGGTCCGCGTGATCGCGTCCACCTCGCTGCGGGTGACGCGNNGGGTGGCGCGGTCCATCCGGTCCAGATCGCCCAGCACCCGCACCTCGACCCCCTGACGCACGAGCTCTTCCCGCTCCTGTCGGGCGTACAGCTGGAGGAGCCCCATGAGCGCGGATACCTCGTGCGGCGGCCGCCCCCAGTTCTCCGTCGAGAAGGCGAACAGCGTGAGGACCTCGATGCCCGCCTCGATCGCGCCCTCGATCGCCTCCCGTACCGCCTTCATGCCCTCCCGATGCCCCAGGTGTCGCGGGAGGCCCCGCTCCCTCGCCCAGCGCCCGTTTCCGTCCATGATGACGGCCACGTGACCGGGCCGGTCTCCACTCAGGCGAATCCGTTCGAGAAGCTCGGAGGACATGACGTCGGGCGGGACGGACGGCCTAGATGGCCATCACCTCCTCCTCCTTGTGCTTGAGCAGCTCGTCGATCTTCTCCGTGTACTCCTGCGTGAGCTTCTCGACCTGCTCTTCGCGCCGCCGGCCCTCGTCCTCCCCAAGCTCGTGGTCCCGCACGAGCTGGTGGATCTCGTCACGCACGAGGCGCCGGGCGTGACGGATCGAGACCCGCCCCTCCTCGGCCATCTTGTGCAGGACCTTCACGTACTCCCTGCGGCGCTCCTCGTTGAGCGGGGGGATCGGCACCCGGATCACGTTGCCGTCGTTCTGAGGGTTGAGGCCGAGATCCGCCGACATGATCGCCTTCTCGATGTCGCCGATCAGGGACTTGTCGAACGGCTGGACCACGATGAGGCTCGCGTCGGGCGTGCTCACGGTGGCAACCTGGTTGACCGGCATCCTCGACCCGTACGCCTCCACGCGCACCGTGTCGAGCAGCGCGGGGGTGGCCTTACCGGTGCGCACCGTCGCGAACTCCCTGCGGATGGCGTCCAGCGCATCCTCCATGCGCTGCTTGACCTCGTTGACGGTCGGCATCAGGACCTCCGATTCAGGGGAAGCGCTTCCTGGGGCTACGAGACGAGCGTGCCCACGCGCTCGCCTCGAATGGCGTCGGCGACCGCGCCAGGATGCCCCAGGTCGAGGACGATGATGGGTAGCTCGTTGTCCTTGCACAACGACACCGCGGCCGCGTCCATGACCGCAAGCTCTCGAGTCATCACCTCCTGAAAGGTGATCGACGGGATGAACTCCGCGTCGGGGTCCTTGGCCGGATCGGCGGTGTAGACCCCCTGGACCTTGGTCGCCTTGATGACCACGTCGGAGCCCATCTCGATCGCGCGGAGGACCGCGGCCGTGTCGGTGGAGAAGTAGGGGTTGCCCGTGCCGCCCGCGAACAGCACGACGCGCCCCTTCTCCATGTGGCGCAGCGCGCGGCGGCGGATGTAGGGCTCGGCGATCTGCTCCATGCGGATCGCCGTCATCACCCGCGTCTCGACCTCCTTGTCCTCCAGGAGATCCTGGACGGCCAGCGCGTTGATGACCGTGCTCAGCATGCCCATGTAATCGGCCTGGACCCTGTCCATGCCGCGCTCGGACGCGATCGCTCCGCGCACGATGTTCCCACCACCGATCACGATGCCGAGGGAGACACCCATGTCGACGATGGACCGGATCTCGTCGGTGAGCTGATCGACGACCGTGGGCTCGATGCCGAACCCGCGGTCGCCGGCGAGCGCTTCGCCGGACAGCTTGAGCAGGACCCTGTTGTAGCGGAGCTCCGAACGCGCGTCGCTCATCCAGCTTCCTCCTGCAGACCCGTCAACCTGCCGCTCGTCCCCCGTGCCGGCGCGTCCAGGGGCCCTGGCTACTTCTCGCCGACCTTCATTCGCGCGAAGCGGGCGACCNNCCCGTGCGCGACGACACCTCGGTGATGAGCTGCTCGATGGTCTTGTCGGGGTCCTTCACGAAGGGCTGCGCCAGGAGCGCGCTCTCCTTGAAGAACTTCTTCAGCTTGCCCTCGACGATCTTCTCGGCGATGTTGTCGGGCTTGCCCTCTTCCCTGACCTGCTCCAGGTACACAGAGCGCTCGCGGTCGATCACGTCCTGCGCGATCTCGTCCTGGGACACGGCCAACGGCGCGGTCGACGCGATGTGCATCGCCAGGTCCTTGGCGAGCGCCCGGAAGTCGTCCGTATTCGCGACGAAGTCCGTCTCACAGTTGACCTCGACGATCACGGCTGTCTTGCCGTCGAAGTGGATGTAGGATCCGATCACACCCTCGTTCGCCGACTTCTCGGCGCGCTTGGCGGCCTTGGCCGCGCCCTTGGCGCGGAGAAGGTCGATGGCCTTCTCCAGGTCCCCGTCGGTCTCCTGGAGCGCCTTCTTGCAGTCCATCATACCCGCGCCCGTGGCATCGCGAAGCTTCTTCACGTCCTTGGCGCTGATCGTCGTCACGTCGCTCATCGTGCTCTCTCGGTTTGTCGGCCCGGTTCGGCCGGATCATGGAAAGAGGCGGCGCGGCCCGCACGTGATCGGGTCCCCGCGCCGCCTCTCGTCCGTCTGCTCAGTCCGACGTGCGGGGAGGGACCTGTCCAGCGCCTTCGGACGCCGCCGGGTCCGCCGCACGCCTACTCGTCCTTCTTCGATTCGGTTTCCTCGGCTTGTGCACCCGCCGCGGCGACCTCGGCCGTGTCGGCCGCCTCGGCGCTCTCCGCGCTCCCCTCGACGGCGTCACCGGCCTCCGGCGATCCGCCCTCCTCCTGCTCCGAACCCGGCTCGCCCTCGCCACCTTCCCCACCGCGGTGCTGGGCGATGACCTCCGGCTTCGGACGGCGCTTGCGCTTGGGGCGACGGCGCTTCGGCGCCTGCTTCTCCGTCGTCTCTCCCGTCTCGGTCGAGTACGTCGTCGCCTCGAGCTCGTCCACGCGCCGCAGCTCGGCTTCCGGGACCTCGCCGCGCGCGGTCTCGATCGAGTCCGCGATCGCCTTCGCGATCAGCGTCACGGACCGGATCGCATCGTCGTTTCCGGGCACGGGATAGTCGATCAGCTCCGGGTCGGCGTTCGTGTCGGTGATCGCGACAATCGGAATCCCGAGCTTCGCGGCCTCCTTGACCGCAATCCCCTCCCGTCGCGCGTCCACGACGAAGATCGCCCCCGGAAGGCGGCCCATGTCCTTCACACCCTGCAGATACTTGTCGAGCTTGAGTCGCTCGCGCTCGAGAAGGAGCCGCTCCTTCTTCGTGTAGAACTCGAACGCGTTCTCCTCGGCGCCGCGCTCGAGCTCCTTGAGCCGGCGGATCTGCTGCCGGATCGTCTGGAAGTTCGTGAGCATGCCGCCGAGCCAGCGCTCCGTGACCCAGAACGAGCCGCTGCGTCGGGCCTCCTGCTCGACGACTCCGCGAAGCTGCCTCTTCGTGCACACGAAGAGAACGCGATCCCCGCGGAGGACGACCTCGCGGACGGCCTGCTGCGCGACCTTGAGGCGGTCGAGCGTCTTGCGCAGGTCGATGATGTGGATCCCGTTGCGCTCGGTGAAGATGAAGGGCTTCATCTTCGGATTCCACCGGCGCGTCTGGTGGCCGAAGTGGACGCCGGCTTCCAGCAGCTGGTCGAGACGTACGTCGGACATGTGACTCTTCTCTTCGCGTGGGGCCGATGTACGCCCCGGTCAGGATGTCAACGCGGCCCGGAGCCGCGCCGTCGAACGGTCAGAAGATCAGCGCTTCGAGAACTGGAAGCGCTTTCGCGCTTTGGGCTGGCCGGGCTTCTTGCGCTCGACCTGGCGCGCGTCCCGCGTGAGCAGCCCACGCTCGCGCAGAGCGGGCCGCAGCTCCTCGTCGTACGCGACGAGGGCACGGGCCAGACCCATGCGCACCGCGTCGGATTGACCGGTCAGCCCACCGCCCTGCACGCGCACCCGCACGTCGAACGCCCCCGCGAGACCGGCCACCTTGAGGGGCTCCTCGATGCGGATCTGATGCGAGGGGCGCGGGAAATAGTCTTGGAGCGTGCGCCCGTTGACCGACCACTCCCCCTTGCCGCTGCGCAGCAGAACCCGCGCGACCGACCTCTTGCGCCGCCCGACCGTCTGGATCTGCTTCTTCGCTTCCGCCGCCATGTCCTCGCTTCCTTGGATCAGATCTCCAGAGGCTCGGGCTGCTGCCCTCCGTGAGGATGCTCGGCACCGGCATACACCTTGAGCTTCCTTCGGAGTTGGCGACCGAGCACGTTCTTGGGCAGCATCCCCCTCACCGCGAGCTCGATCACGCGCTCCGGGTGCGTCTCGATCATGCGTCGAAAGGGGATCTGCTGGTCGCCGCCCATGTAGCCGGTGTGCCGGAAGTACGTCTTCTGGTCCGCCTTGCTCCCGGTGAGCCGCACCTTCTCGGCGTTGATCACCACCACGTTGTCACCCGTGTCGAGGTGCGGCGTGTAGATCGGCTTGTGCTTGCCGCGGATGACCCGGGCCACCTCGGTCGCGAGCCGTCCCAGAGGCTTGTCCGTCGCGTCGACGAGCCACCAGGCGTGCTCGATGTCCTCGGATTTGGGAGTGAAGGTTCTCATGCCGGACGTGCGCGTGGGCGATTCGGGTACAGAGCACTCAAGGGTAATCGGGAACCCGAGGGGCGTCAACGACCCTCCGAGCCGCTCCGTATGCGGGAATCAGCCCGCGAATGCGGGCCCGGGACGCTGGCGTCGCCGGGGGCCGCAATGGCCGCTCGGTCACGCCCGGCGGCGCGCACGCTCTGGCCGAGCGCCGGGCGGCGGCGCCGGTCGACGATCCCGCACCGGTCCGTCCCCACGGCCTGCCTCGGGCCCTCCGGGGAGTCGCCTGGAATCCGGGAGGGTGGCGCCTGCAACGAGGCGGCACCGCATTCGTGCGGGAGCTTCCCTAGCGGTACGTCTCGAGGAACCGGGCACGCGACGCGTGCCGCAGGCGCACCAGCGCCTTCTCCTTGATCTGACGGACCCGCTCGCGCGTGATCCCCAGGATCTCGCCGATCTCCTCGAGCGTCATCGGGTCCTGGTCGTCCAGCCCGAAGTACAGCCGCAGGATCTTCGCCTCGCGCTCCTTGAGCGTAGACAACGCTTCCTCGATGGTCGTCTTCAGCGCGTGCTCGAAGGCCTCGTCCTCCGGACCCGCCGCGAACTGATCGGGCAGGTAGTCCAGGAGACGGTTGTCCTCGCCCGGCGTCATCGGCGCGTCGAGCGACAGGTGGGAGTGGGAGATCGCGAGGGTTCGCTCGATCTCCTCCTTCGCGACGTCGAGCTCCTCGGCGATCTCGTCCACCGTCGGCTCGCGCCCGAGCTCCTGCAGAAGGGTGGAGCTGCGTCTGCCGATCCGGTAGAGCGCTCCGGCGCGGTTGAGGGGCACGCGAACGATCCGGCTCTGCTCGGCGAGCGCCTGGAGGAT
>JABAOE010000500.1_pt1 | contig 29431 bp, 30 predicted proteins | sample 7062141 | NCBI WGS metagenome assembly JABAOE01 (sample SAMN14538627, study PRJNA623070) | marine sediment metagenome | biome: marine biome [ENVO:00000428]; feature: marine pelagic biome [ENVO:01000023]; material: deep marine sediment [ENVO:00002113] | place: India: Gulf of Khambhat ...
CCACCGCCGCCGCCACCGCCACCGCCACCGCAGCCCACGAGGACGACCGAAATGGTCAGCGCCGAAACGAATTGTCGAATCAATCTGTTCATCATCTTGCCCTATTTGTCGTGATCGCCCTCGGGGGGCTCACCCTCAATCAGGAACATGCCGAGGCCCAGGCGAACCTTGCGTGATGTGCGCGCGCCGGCATCGGTCGCGCGATGTTGCGTCAGCCAGTCGTCGACGAGCTCGAGAAACGGCTGCCCGTGCTCCTCGACGAACGCGTGGAACTCTGGAACGGCGGCCGCATCGATCGTGGCGTCGCTGGCCCTGCCGAGGAACCGGCTCGGATGGCCGGCGTCGCTGAGGAGGTTGTGATTGATGTTGTCCCCGAGGTCGGCGAACATGCTGCCGGCGTTCATGATCCACTGCGGATCGAACGGCGTCGGCATGTAATAACGACGCTGCGCGACGAGACGCCCGTCGGCATCTTCGCCGACGGCCCCGACGCGTTTGAGTTCCTTGAGCATGGTCGTGGCCGGTATGTCACCCGCGTAACGGGAGCACAGCGTCGCGAAGGTCGCGCCATCGCCTTCCAAGGCCAGCGGCACGGGATCGCCGGCCGAGTCGACGAAATCCGCGTCCTGGAACCAGCCGGACAGCAGGCGGGTCGCATCGGTCGTCTTGCCGGCCGGATGTGCATCGGGCACCTCGAGCAGATCGCGCTGACGCTTGACCTCCTTGCGGCTGATGCCGGTCAGCAGCGCGACCCGCGACACGTTGGTCGGCCGGCCTTTGATACCGTATTCCGCGCCCGCGACTTCCACGAAAACCGATTTGGCGACGTCGGTAAACTCCCGGTAGGTCATGCCGCATTTCAGCAAAAAGCTTACAAGCGGCTTGAGTAGCGTCCGACACGCGTGACGCAGCGCTGCCTGATTCACGTGGTCCATATTTGGGGTAGTTTACCCCAATAAAGGGCTATGTCAAGGCCATTCCCCTGTGGAAAACCCCTATGCGCAACCGGTTGAAACCGGCGGCGAGCGGCCGTATATAAGGGTTAGTGAGGCATTTCCGGACGGGCGGAGCTGTTGTTTCGCCCGTCCCAAGCCATCCAGGCGGTCGCAGAAACCGCCATATGGGCTGCAGGTTTCCCCCTTGCCTGCAGTCAGCAGGGCGCAATGCCCGGGGCGGGGCCGGCAGGGACGTCGGCCCCGCTTTCTGTGGGCGGCATTGTTACCCGGCGCTCATTCCAGCGTGGCAGGCCAGCCGTGCGCCTCCAGATAGGCCGCGAGGTTCTTCGGCCGATAGCGCGCATCGCGATCCCAGCGTTGCTTCACCGTGTGATGAATCAACACCCGCCCCCGCCCGTGGTCGATCGACCGGTTCAGGCGGCGACGGATCCGGTAGAAATGGCGGCGCGACCGATGCACCCGGGCGAGGGGATTCTCGCTGATTGTCCTCCTGAGGTAGGACTCGAGCACCAGCCCGGCCGCCGCCGCCTCGCGCATCATCCATGCCAGCGCCGAGTCGGACAGCGCCGTCCCATCGCGGTCGGGCCTGTGTCCCCCGCCGACGTCGCTGTGAGCCCCGGCGAACCACACCTGCTTCAGATCGAGCCGTTCGCGCGGCCGCCATATGGTCGGTTCGAAGTCGCTGCGTATCTCGTCGATCGCCAGCGCGTGCCGCGCGATGCGAACATTGCGGCCCGGCCGGCAGTCGTGGAACTCGTCGCGATCCTCGAAGAGCCCGAGAAACGACATGGGGATGCCCATCGCGCCCACCGTCTCCCAGACGCCCACGAACCGCACCTCGCGCGACGGGTGCGCATGACGTCGGCGGAACTCGACCGCATTACTGCCGCGCGGCGCATGCGCCTTGCCCGGCTTCCGGTACAGGTCGAACGCCTGCTGGATCAATTCCGCTTCCGGGCGCTTCAGGATGCCGGCATTATTGATCATGCCGCACAGGCACCGCACCGTGTAGGCGCCGCGGCTGAAGCCGAACAGGAAGATCTCGTCGCCGGGGCGGTAGTTCTGCACGATATACCGATACCCGTCCATGATGTTCTTATGCAGACCCCGACCGGTCAGCGCGCCGACGACACGGTCGTGATACGAGCCGATGCCCCAGTCGTAGAACACCTGCTGCGTGCCGTTTGTGGCCACCGCCGGGCGCACGGCGCGCGCCAGTCGCAGGACATTCGTCGGCACGTCGCGGCGTGGATCGCGCTCCGGACGACTCCAGGTGCCGTCCGCACAGACGACGATTCTCCGTTGCATGTGACCCTCCCTTCCGGATTTGCGCCCGGTGCGCTTTAACAGCTGATTATTGCCAAGCTCGTCACGCACACTCCAGGCATATTGGTTTATTAACGTAAATCGATATTGGAGATGCTGAACCCTAATGTTAGGACGACTGCGCGAAACCATCAGGAGGTCGCTCGGAATGGCCGGGGCGCCGGCGGCCGCGCGCCGCGGTGCGACCGGGCGATCCGATGCCGAGCCGAAGCAAACCGGAAAGAACCGTTATGCGGCCGTGAGAATCGAGCCCATGTCATTCGCCTGCGATGCGGTCATGCGGTACACGGGGAGGCGGATTCTGGTCTCCGAAGCCCCGGTGTTGCCCGTGCCGGGTTGCACCGAGAAGAACTGCCAATGCCGGTTCGTCAAATATTCTGACCGTCGCTCAGGCAGCGAGCGTCGATTGCCATTCGGCGAAGGTTCGATGATGTTTATTCTCGGACAAATCAATGAAAGGCGTGAGACACGCGACCGGCGCGCCGACGAATCCGAGTCGGACTCTCGCTCCTACTTCGACGACGAGCCGAAGCGCTAACCTGCGTCCCGATTCACTTCGACGAGATCGGCCCTCGTCGCCAGACGGATCTTGCCCTTGTCGTCCGCGTAAGCGATGCATCCATCGCCGTGGGAATGAGAAGCCTTCAACACGCGGCGCCCGACGTCTACAAAAGACTTCGCGTTGCCTTCCGCCCTGGGGACGATCGCGACAACACCGAAATTGATTTGGGGAACGTGGTCGCGACTCGTATCGACCAGCATCTTTCGCACAGACAACTGTGCCCGCCCGGCGACCGCCAGTGCGCCCTCGAGGTCCGTATCCGGCAGCACGACGGCGAATTCATGCATGCCGATGCGCGCGATGAGATCCAGCTTGCGCCCGCCGACATCACCGAGCCCATCGGCGACCGCCTTGCGCGTTCGATCGTCCTGCGAACCAACGGCGACCATGATCAGCGCCAGTGACGCCTCGGCCACGACTCCGAGATTCCAGGCTTCATTAAAAAACTCCCGGAACAATTGCTGGCCAGCGACATGGGTCTCGGTGTCGATGGGGCCGCAAAATGTCGACATGGAGATCGCATCCGAGGCGTCGGCGCCCTCGATCACCGAGATACCGCCGGCATCGCCGCTCTCGTCACTGCCGGACACTTCGNNTCAGTTCGGCACCTTCGCTGAGCGCCTGCATCATTTTGCGATAGGCATCACGACTCTTGCGCATCGATTCCCGCACCTTCTCGTAGACGTCATGGACTTCCGCTGGCGCGTGTGACGGCGCATGCGGGAACATGCTGATCGTGCCATGCGCGTCGAAATTGTCGAGCGACTCGTCGAGCGTCTTGAGCGGCTGGGCGACCGCGTCCCCGAAAAGGCCCGCGAATCCGCGCACCAGAAGCAGCGCGAACATAGCCCATACCCCACCGAGCACCAGGGGCAGGTAGACGACCTCATAGACGGGTTGCTGGGGAGCGACGGCGAATACCTTCCATCCCTCCGGCAATTGACGATAGGCCGCCACGTAGCGCCCGGCCCCTTCGGTCGCCGAGATGTCGCCTGCGAATGCGAAGCTGGTCGCGCCGGCTCGGCGCTGCATAGCGGTGAGCAGTGGATGCCCGCCGAGGCTCTCGAACTGGCTGAACCGCAGTTGCGGCGACGACAGCATGACTCGATCCTGCGCATCCGTCATGAAGATCTCGCCGGCGACCGTCGCATCCTGCGTGACGAACTGACGGAAGACCTTGCTGAGGTCGAGCTGAGCCTGCAGATATCCCCACGGCTGCCCAGCGCCCGCGCCGGTCGTCCGGTCGAGTATGGGCTCGCTGACGAACACCATCGGGCTGGAGCCCGCCGCGACGCCTTTTCGCACGTCCGACACATAGCGGCCGCCCTGATCCACCGCCGTCCGAAAGTAGTCCATGCCGCCGACGCCGGCGATCGGCCCGCCCCAGCGTTCGACATTGCCGTGCCTCGCGGCGGTCGCGACGACGATGTGACCATCCGGGCGGGCGACCCACATCGAGACAATCTCGGTATTTGCGGTGTGGTGCCGAAGCAGCCAGCCGGCGAGCGCCGTCTCGGTGAGGTCACCACCCGCACTGATATGCTCGGCCAGCCCGCTCACGTCGCCAACCCGCCTGCGAAACATGCGCGGCACGCTGTCGGCGACGGTCTGCACCTTACCCTCGAGCGCGCCGACCTGCTGGTCCTGCAGGTACCCCGCCGAATACGCGCCTATCAGGGGCGGCAGCGTGATCAACGGAAGCGACGCGACGAAACCGAATCCCAGCAATAACCGTCCACGCAATGTGGAGGTATGCAGAAAAATCTTGCGCAGGTACTCGTTGACGGCGGGTCTTCGCATCGCGACGAGCAACAGCATCGCGGCCGCCATCAGGGCGATACCGGCCCACGCCAACCACTTCGGCCAGAACAGTCCGTAGTCAGAAATGTGGTTCAGCAGCAAGGTATCCGTCCCGCGCGCCCCGATAACGGACGGAAATTATAGGTACGCGCTCGTGTCAAGGGCCGTGACGCATGTCCGCTTTAGTCAAAGGGGCGTTTGACATATTCCCTCACCGGTACCTCAGACGCTTGCAGAAGGCGACTTCGCACTCCGTGCAGCGCGCGTTCGAAGTGCAGATGTTGCCATGGCGCTCCGAGGCGAATACCCGCAGCAGATTGTCGACGTAGCGCGCATCCCGGCCGGCGCTGGCGGCGAAAGCGGACACCACGGAGGCTAGTTCCTCTGCCGCGGGCACCTCGTGGACTATGCCGAGGCGACCCGGCCCGACGATTGCTCCCAGCAGCCGTTCATCGATTTCCGCCGCCAATGGCGCACTGCCGGCCGCGTCGATGAGCCCGGCGAAATCGACCTCGTGCCTGGCCAAAGTACCCTCGATCTGCGCAACAAGTTCGGCCGGGTCGCGATCGGCGTGATTCCGGCGAAACCAGTAGTAAGCCTGCCGCATCCCGCGCCCCACCATCTCCGGCAGATCCTCGAACTCCTCGGCGGCGAAGAAACGCTCCTGCAGTTCGGGCGCGAAGAATGCCTTGATGTCCACGCGGTCGACGCGCGTCGGCCCGACCTCTCCGTCCGGCTGTCCGGGATACAGCGGATGCCAATGAAGCAGGACGAAGTCGCCGTCGTCGGCGATCGCTTTCATGACACGCTCGCGGTACGCCGTGTGGCGTACCGGATCCATGTTGTGCAAGAGACCGTGATCGAGCACCACGTCGTACGACCGCGGCGGATCCCAGGCGGTCACGTCCGCCTCGACGCAAGTCACGTCCACGCCGGCATCCCGCGCCCGTTGCTGCGTGAACTCCAGTGCCTTCGGCATAAAGTCGAGACTGGTCACATCCCACCCCTGCTCTGCGAGATACACGGAGTCCGTGCCGGCGCCGCAACCGATGTCCAGCGCCGTCCCGGGCGCGCGCCGGTGGCAGATCTCCGCCAGGAACAGCGTCGGCTCAGCGTGCGCCCACGGCAGCTGATCCCAGCTGGTAGCCCACTGGTAGGTCTGCAGGAATGTCTCCTTCTCTTGCGTGCTCATCAGTACATGCTCATCGTGATTCCATGTTCATACGTTAGCACGTGGGCCGGGACCATGCGGGACAGCAACGCCGGCGTTCGATCGCGAGTGGTCCGCGGTGGAGTAGCGAACGCCTAGAACTTCGGCAACAGCGACCCGCTGCGCCCTCGGTAAGATACGTAGGCGTGCTGCGATCCGTAGCGGGCGGCCTGGTATTCGTCGATACGCCGTGCTTCGAACAGCATCAGAACCGCGATATACAGCGGCGCCGTCATGCCGGCCAGCAGGTCCCCGGGACCGGTCGCGCAAGAGGCCGCCACGATGATCAGCCCGCTCTGCATCAGGATCTCGCCAAGATAGTTCGGGTGCCGCCACCGGGCGAACAATCCTGATGCGACGAACCGGTCGTTGGCGCGACGTTTCGCGCGCTGCTTCTGCCAGTCGGCGACACCCTCGAGGACGGTCCCGGACACCATGATCGCCGCGCCCGCGACCACACCGGCCGTCAGCTTGGCGTGAACGGCGGCGAGCCACAGCGGCATCAAGTGGAAGGTCAGCAACCAGGTGCACATGAACCACAGCACCGCCTTGCCCGCCGCAGGCATCCCGCGATCGATCGCGGCAATGCTCTCCATGCGCGGTGCGTATGAACCGCTGCGGGTGCGCGACCACGTGAACCAGAACAGGCGCACCCCGTACAGGATCGCGGCGCCACCGACCAGCGCGGTCGACGTGCCCGGGCGCGCCACCCAGATCAAGGCACCGTTGAAGATCGCGCACAGCGCATAGCTAAAATTAAAGATATAGACGAAACGCAGGAATACGAGCAGGCAGAACGTCGCCGACAGCGCGAGCATGACCCAGTTCACCGGCGCCCAAGTGCCGCGCGAGACGCGCCACGCAAACAGGCCGATCATCACGAGGACGAACGCCGAAAAGATGATGCGGACTCGCCGGTCCATATCGACGCGCGCGTCAGGAGCCGACGTCGAGCAGCGAGAACGGATCGACCCGTGCCCCCTGTACCCTCACGCCCCAATGCAGGTGCGGCCCGGTGACCCGGCCGGTGGCACCGGCCCGACCGATCACATCACCGCGCTCGACCAGTTGCCCCGGCTCGACCCCGATCTCGGACAGGTGCAAATAAACGGAGTAAATCCCGAGCCCGTGGTCGAGGAATACGGCGTTGCCACTGAAGAAGAGCGCCTTCGCCAACACGACGCGGCCACGATTGCTGGCCCGCACCGGCTCACCGACGCCTGCGGTCAGGTCGGCTCCGGAATGCGGCGCGCGGGGCTGATCGTTGAAGACCCGACGGTGACCGAAGTTACGTCCGCCGGTCGCGCCGGGAATCGGCGCCACGAACGGCTCGTTCCACAGCGGCTCGGGCGACACGATTGCGTAGATTGCGTTGATCTCCTCGCGCTCGCGCGCCGTTCGCGCCTGGTCTTGCTCGCTCAGGTCGACGTATTTCGGCGCCACCTCGAGGCGCGTTGTCGGAAACTCGCGCACCCGTACTTCGAGGTCCAGCGTGCGCGAAGCGCTGGAGCCGTCACGATAGGAATATTCGAGTTCGACCAGGTGTTCGCCGGCCACATCGTCGAGATCGACACCGAGAACCGTAAACCAGGTCCCGTCCTTCACCAAGGGAACGGCACGGTCGCGCCACTCGGCTTCGACCGCCACGAGTCCGGGTTCGTCCGCGACTTCGAAGCGGATCGCGGTGCCCTGTCCGGCGCTCAGCGCCGCGGCCAGCATGATCAGCGACTTGAGAATGCTCTCCTCCCGGGCGGCGCTGCAGCCCCCATCGAAGCGCTGCGCCTGGCTGGTCTGATCGGCGTCATCGGCCGGCTGACCGGCTTGAGCCTAGCGTATTTCCCGCATCCGGACTAGCTCAGGACCTCACCGTGCTCGCGCGTTGCGCGAAAATCGACCGTCTCCCAGCGTTCCTCGGTCAATGCCAGGTTGTATTTGCTCGACGCCAGAAACACCGCGTTGCCGTCGACGTCCCGGGCGACCGACGATGACTCGCGCGTGAGAAAAGCCTTGCGCGTGGCTTCGTCCGGGAAACGTAGCCAGCGTGCGGTGAAGATGTCGGCCGGCTCGTAGACCGCATCGACGTTGTACTCGCCGTGAAGTCGATGTGCGACGATGTCGAACTGCAGCGGCCCGACCGCACCGAGCAGGATGCGGCCGAGGTCGTTCGTGAAGACCTGCACGGCGCCTTCCTCGCCGAGTTGCTTCAGGCCCTTCGCGAGCTGCTTTGCTTTGAAAGGATCCTTCGATCGCGCCGCGACGAACAGTTCGGGCGCAAAATATGGAATGCCCTTGAAGTCCAGCGCCTCCCCTTCCGACAGCGTATCGCCGATCTGCAGCTGCCCGTGGCTGTGGATTCCGATGATATCCCCGGCACAGGCTTGCTCACTGCGCACCCGCGTGTTCGCCATGAAAGTCTGCGCGTTGCCGATGCGCAGCTCACGATCCGTGCGCAGGTGGCGGACCCTGATGCCGGGGACGTAGCGCCCCGAACATACCCGCAGGAACGCAATTCGGTCCCGGTGTCTCGGATCCATGTTCGCCTGGATCTTGAACACGAATCCGCTGAAAGCCGACTCCGTCGGTGTCACCTCGCGCCGGCCCGCGTCGCGGGACTGCGGCTGCGGCGCCCAGTCGATCAGCGCCCGCAGCACCTCCCGCACGCCGAAATTGTTGATCGCGGAACCGAAGAACACCGGCGTCTGCATACCGGCCAGGAAAAGTTCTGCGTCGAACGGAGAGCTCGCGCCGCGAATCAACTCGACCTCTTCCCGCAGCGTCTCGATCTCACCGGGATAGAGCTCTTCAAGGCGGGGGTTATCGATTCCCTCGACCGTCTCTTCGTCGTGGGTCTTTCGCTGCTGGCCGGGCATGAAGCGCATCAGACGGTCGTTCAGGAGGTGAAACACGCCGCGGAAAGTCTTGCCCATGCCGATGGGCCATGTCACCGGCGCACAGTCGATCTTCAGCGTCTCCTCGACCTCTTGCAGAATCTCGAGCGGGCCGCGCACTTCCCGGTCGAACTTGTTGACGAACGTAATGATCGGCGTATGGCGCAGGCGACAGACTTCGAGCAACTTGATCGTCTGCGCCTCGACACCTTTCGCTGCGTCGATGACCATGACGGCGGCATCGACGGCGGTCAGCACGCGGTACGTATCCTCGGAGAAGTCTTCGTGTCCCGGTGTGTCCAGCAGGTTGATCGTCCGCCCGTCGTACTCGAACTGCATGACCGAGCTCGACACCGAAATGCCGCGCTGTTTCTCGATCTCCAGCCAGTCGGACGTCGCATACCGTGCGGCACGCCGTGCCTTGACCGCTCCGGCCTGCTGGATCGCGCCGCCGAACAGCAGCAGCTTCTCGGTCAGAGTCGTCTTCCCGGCATCCGGGTGCGAGATGATCGCGAACGTGCGACGGTTTGCGACCTCGCGCGCGAGGGACTTGTCGGGAACCGGCTGTGACATTTGCCTTAACGGTTGGCGATGAAGGTCGGGAACGGACCGACGAGCGCTCGCGCTTTATTCGGTCAGCAACTCTTCGATCGCGTCCGCGATCTCAGCGACGCCTTCGGGGGACACCTCGCCCTTGAATGTGCGCAGCGGCCTCACTTCGGCCGACGCAATGACGATCGTCGGACGGTTATCCAGCGGCAACCTCGCCGCAGCGGCGAATCCTTCGAGATCCTTGATGAACAGCACGGCCCCATGGTCCGGAGCGATCCTGCCCTCGTAGGACTCGCTGATCGCGCCAGAGATGACGCCCTTGATGAAGAACGGCACTCCCGATATCACTGGGAAGTGATACCCGACCACTTCGGGCGAGAATACACCGCGCTGATCGAGCGCATCGTACCACTCGAGCAGCGCTCCCTGCTGATACTCGCCGTTGTCCTGATCGGCACTCATCGCAAGAAATAGCACGTTCAGTCGGCCGCCGCGGATATCGTCCGGGAATACGAATTTCTCCTTATCGAAACTCTTGGCCTTGACCGTCTGAAACATGCCCGTCTCGTCCGGCAGTGCGAGCGGCGCCGCAGCGAGAAGGGCAATCAAGATCACAATTACTGACGATAGCGTCTTCATGGAATTACCGGTCTAAAACTGTCGATTGTAAAAGATCATCGGCCGCCCGGGGCGCCGATGTCCCACATGCTTCCATCGTCGTGCACGACCTGCCACTCGGGGACGCGCACCGCCGCCAGGCTGCAATGGCTTACCGGCTCGCCGCCGGCGCGCTGGGCATAGCGGCCGCCGACGCTGAAGTCGACGCAGTACACGTTGCCGCGCGGCCCCATCCAGCGGTGCGGCGCCACGTCCGCGAACAGGTCAGGCCCGTACTTGTCGGCGTACACCGTGCTCGCCTCGGTGAAACGACGCCAGTAATGGCCGACGATGACCGGAGTCCGGTGCTCATAGTCCTCCCACCAGCGCACGCGCTCGACCATGCGCCAGCGCCCGCCCGCCCAGAACGGTTCGTCGGTGGGCCGTTCTTCTCCGGAGGTCACGACGCACACCGGATTGCCCATCTGGTATTCGCTGTCCATCTGGCCAATCGTCGGCAGCACGAGGGGTGTCCAGTCGCGGTCACGCAGGCGGTGGCCGTGCTGACGCCACTCCGCGGACAGCGCGCCGGCCAGCGGCCCGCGTTTCCAGCGGTCGTCGAGCCGCGCCGCGTACTCGCGATACAGCTGCAGGACGCCGATCCCGTCGGCCTCTCGCGCCCTCAGCATCGCAATCGCGGCATCGTTCCAGCAGGCATGGACGACGCGCAGATCCTCGCGCTCCAGCGCGAGGGGCAACTCGACCAGGAATCGGCGCATCCGGCTTTTTTGCGCGACCGTCACCGGCACGGCAGCGAACTCCCGAGGTCGCTCGGGCCGCACCCACCAGGCGTTACCGTGCTTCTCCGCGTCGCGCAGCAGGTTCAGTTCGTGATTACCGACGATGCATTGCGCGTGGCCGGCCGCGACGAGGTCGCCCACCCGCTCGAGGACCGCAGGGCTGTCCGGCCCGCGATCCGTCAGATCGCCGACGAAGACCAGGCGCCGGCCGTCGGGATGCGCGCCGTCCCCGGCATAACCGAGATGAGCGAGCAGGCCATTCAATGCGTCGATCTCGCCATGGACGTCGCCGACGATATCCAGCGGCCCCGCCACGAGTCGGCCGATCAGTTTCATGGTCGTATCTGAATCATCGCGTCGCGGCGGATTATAGAATCGTCCACCCGAAAACTGTCGCCGAATGGCGATAGAATCCAACGAAAACAAACAGGAGTTTGCCCATGTTAGCGAGCGTGAGCCCGCGGATCCCCGGTTCCATCATGTTCCTGGCCGTTTTTTTCCTGACGGCGCAACCGGCTGCGGCCGGTAAGATCTTCTTCAGGAACGGCGACGTCATCACCGGCGACATCAAAAAGATCTGGGACGAGGAAGTCACCGTCGAGCCGGCGTATGCCGACGAATTCACCGTCGATCTCGACGCGGTATCGCATTTCGAGTCCGACCGCATATTCGACGTCGAGTTCCCGGACGGCCGCGAAGCGCAGGTGAAACTCGTCGGCGGCGACGAGGGCACTCAGGTCCTCGAGATCGCGGGCGAGATACAGGAAGTCGCGGTCATGCAGCTGGCCGAGCTGGACGAGCCGGAGGACGACTTCGACTGGGATTCGAATATCGACCTGAACTCGACGGTGAACACGGGTAACACCGACAACTCCTCGGCGACGCTGCAGTTCCGGACCAACGTGAAACTCGGCGATCACCGCCACATCGGCACCCTGATATTCGCGCGCGAGGAGCAGGATAACGTCACGGTCAAGGAGCAGGATCGCGTCGAGTACGCGTACAACTGGAGCTTTCGGGATCCGTGGTTCCTCGCCGCCAACTTATCGGCCGAGCGCGACCCGATCAGGGACCTGGATCATCGTGCCGCCCTCGGCGGCGGCGTCGGCTACAACATCTGGGACGACGCATCGCGCTTCTTCCAGCTCCAGGCGGTCGCCGGTTACCTGACGGAACAATTCACGGTACGGGACGAGAACGGCGTCGAGATCGGCAGCGATGGGAACGACAGCGCGATCGCGGGCTGGATCCTCCGGTTCAGCTACCGGCTGATCAAGGACCTGACGATCTTCCACAACCACTCGGCGACATCGAACGTTTCGGGCCGCAGCAACAACATCTTCAAGTCGCAGACCGGCGTGCGGTACGAGATCACCGACCTGCTGTACGCGAACTTCCAGTTCGACTTCGACACCGAATCGGAACCGGCGCCGGGTAACGAGAGCACCGATACGACGACCATCATCGGGTTGGGGCTGGAGTTCTGAAGTGCGGCAGATCGTCGTCGCCGCACTGTACCGCTTCGTCGCGATCGACGACCCGGCCGCGCTGCGCGGCCCGCTTCTCGAAGTCATGCGCGAGAACGGCGTCAAGGGCACGTTGCTGCTGGCCCGCGAGGGCATCAACGGCACCGTCGCCGGCAGCCGTGCACGCGTCGATGCGCTGCTGGCCTGGCTGCGCTCCGACCCGCGCTTCGCCGACATCGAATGCAAGGAATCGACGACTCACCTGCCGCCTTTCGCGCGCGCGAAGGTCCGGCTGAAGAATGAAATCGTCACGATGGGCGTGCCCGGCGTCCACCCCGCCCGCGCCGTCGGCACTTACGTGGAACCGCGGGATTGGAATGTGCTGATCGACGATCCCGAGGTTATCCTCATCGACGCGCGCAACGAGTATGAGGTCGAGATCGGGACTTTCCGCGGCGCGCGCAATCCACGCACGCGAACGTTTCGCGATTTCCCCCGCTACGCGCGTGAAAACCTCGATCCCGGCCGCGATCGCAAGGTCGCCATGTTCTGCACTGGCGGAATCCGTTGCGAGAAGGCGACCGCGTACCTGAAGCAGCTGGGCTTCGGGCAGGTCTATCATCTGAAGGGCGGCGTCCTGCGGTACCTCGCGGAAGTGCCGGAAGGCGAATCCGCGTGGCAGGGCGAGTGTTTCGTCTTCGATCAGCGGGTCACGGTCGGGCACGGCCTCCAGCGTGGCGGGTATGACCAGTGCCACGCGTGCCGCATGCCGATCTCCCCGACGGACAAGCAGAGCGACATGTACGTCGAGGGTGAGAGCTGCCCGCACTGCTACGGTGAACGCACCGATGCGCAGCGGCTCAGGTCCCGCGAGCGCGAGAGGCAGGTCGGACTGGCAGCCGGGCGCGGGGAACCGCACTTGGGCGGGGACGTCGCCGCAGTCGCCCGACGCCGCCACGACGCCAAGCTCGCGGCAAAGAACCGTCACCGTGGCTGACGTCACCACCGCAGCGAAATCTCGCTCGAGGCGCGCGGCCAGAAACACGGGAGATCGGAGACGTTCGGAAAAAATTTTTGCGGCCTTTTAGACGCGAAAAATTCATTTGCGGACGTAGGCCGATCTCCCAGCGCCGGGCAGTGAATGAGCAGTCAGCTACAGCCCCGACAGGTCCTTCTTCGCCCGGCGCGGCTTCGCCGTGATCCCCGTCTCGTGCCGCGGGAAAGCACTCGCGTCGATCGTATCGAGGTATCCGTGCCACGCCGCGAAGCCGATGAGCGGCAGAATGAAGACAAGACCGACGAATGCCGTCGCCAGGCCGATGAGCAACCCGCTCAGGATCAAGGTCAGCCACACGAACATCGCCATCTTGTTGCGCAGCACCGCATTGATCGACGTGACGACCGCCGTGATCGTATCGACGTCGCGATGCATGATCATCGGCAGTGAGAATGCGCTGGCCGAAAACGTGATCGCGGTGAATATCGCCCCGACGAAGGTTCCGATCGACAGATAACTGACCAGGTCGCGCAACTCGTAGTCGGCCTCGATCGGGAAGAAAATGCTGATCGCGGACCCCGCACGCGCCCAGACCAGGAATATCACCAGCAGCACCAGCGCGAATAGCAACTCGTTGCCGATATAGCGCTTGAAGGCTGCGCGGAGCGTTCTGACCATCGAGACCGGCTCGCCCCGCTCGATCTGCGCACTGATCGCATAGCTTCCGATACAGGCCAGCGGGGCGAGGAAGACGAAGCCACCGAGCATCGCNNGCGAGCGCGCAGATCAAGGCGATCAGCACCGTCGAGAACAGCCCGATGAAGACGGCCTGCCGCGGTGCCTGTCGAAAATCCGCAAGTCCCTGCCGAACCCAGCGGAGCGGCGCCAGCGGCTCGAGTTGGCGACACGGCGCGACGAAAGGCAGCTGGTCCCGGTTGATCTGCGCGTCATTCATTTCGGGGCACGAGTTTACTTAATTCGAAAGTGGACGACACTCGACCCGACGCGCCGATCCGCCCGCCCGATTAAGTAAACTGTCCCCCTGACCCAGCCAAGGAGCCGCCGCAATGGCCGACACAGACCACAAGAACGACGCCACGCCCGTATCTCGTCGGGATTTCCTGAACTCCGCCACGGCCGGATCGGTCATCGCAGCGCTGGCAGGCGCGGGATATTCGGTCGACGCCCGCGGCTCTCGGCCGCTGCCGGGTCTCGCCTCCGGCGTTGCTGCGACAAACGCGCCGCGCGCACCGTTCGACTCGCTGCGCGACTGGATCGCGGCGCTCGACGCGCACGGGCTGCTAATGCGCTTCGATCGGATCGACCAGGACGCCTACGAGATCCCCGCGCTGTTCTTCAAGGCGACCGACATGTACTCGATGTACGGCGCGCCGTGCATGATGTTCGACCAGGTCCGGATCGACGGCCGCTGGGTCGAGGGACCGGTGATCGTCAACACCCAGGGTCATTGGAATACCGACGCGATCATCTGGGACCTCCCGATCACGCCCGGCGACCACTACGAAACCTACCGGACCGCGCGGCGACACCTGCAGCAGGTGCTGGCGGACAACCGCGGCCGTTACCCGGAGCTCCCGCCGATCGAGGTGTCGCGGGACAAGGCGCCGGTCAAGGAGGTCGTATTGCGCGGCGACGAGATCGACATCACGAAGTTCGCTTTCGTCAAGACAAACCCTGCCGATGGGGGCCGCTACGTCAATACGGGTTCGCATTTCATGGTCGATCCCGAACTGGGTCTGAACTTCGGCACCTATCGTTGCCAGATCAAGGGGCCGCGCAAGCTCGGCATCAACCCCGAACCCAACCAGACAGGGCATAAATTCCTGATGCGCGCCCGCGAGCGTGGCGAGAAGACGATGAAATATTCCATCGTGCTCGGCCAGGATCCGGTCGTCTGGTTCATCAGCGGCACCCGAGTCGCGCCGCGCGGCTTCGGGGCGGAACCGAAGCCCGCCGACGAACTCGCGATTGCCGGCGGCATGCGCGGAAAACCGATCGAAGTGATCAAATCGGAAAACACCGACATCATGATTCCGGCACATGCCGAGATGGTCATCGAGGGTACGATCGACCTCGACCCGGACTCGATGGAAACCGAGGGTCCGTTCGGAGAGATGTTCGGCTATCTCGGCCCGGTGAAGCCGAAGAATTTCGTCATGCGCATCGACACGATCACGCATCGCAGGGATCCGTGGATCGTGAACGCGATGACCGGCATGCAGCGCGGCATGGTCACCGCGCCAATGGATGCGATGTACAGCGTCCTGCTGAAGCGCATGGTGCCGCAGTTCGTCGAGTACACGAACCCGCAGGACACGATGGGTATCGTCGTGATGAGCATTGACAAGACCGGCCCCGGGCAGGGCCTGAAGGGCGGCCTCGCGATCGCGCAGCGCAACCCGATCGCCAAGGTCGTCATCGTGGTCGACAAGGACATCAACATCCTGGACCGCACCGAGGTCATGTTCGCGATCGGCTCGCGCTGGCAGCCGCATCCGGCCAGCGAAATTATCGAGGAGACGCTGGGCCTGTTCACGGACCCGAGCCAGGTGGAATACGCGAAGACCAGCAAGATCGTTATCGACGCGACCCGGCAGTTGCCGGGTGAGGGCGGCAAGGAGGTCTTCCCCAAGTCCAATCGCGAGCTGCTGGTCGAAGGCGCGCCGGAGGCGTTCGAGCGGGTGCAGCAGAAATTCGGCGCGGCGCTCGCAAACTGGAAACGCGTCTAACGCGGCCGCGACCACCGACAGGGGTTCACTGCTCGACCGGACCCTTCTCCCGCAGGATCGGAAGCTGTTCCTCCATGACCGGGAGGAATCGGCCGAGCCCGCAGGCGATGCCGGGCCTGATGTCGCCCCCGAAAGTCTGCACGACACGGATGACGTCGACGTGACAGAGCTGCGTCGTGCGGACCTCGTAACTGAACGCGTCGGCCATCCGGAGTCCGGAACAGCGGTGGGGTAGCCGATTCAGGTATATCTCGGCACCGGACATATAGAACAGCACCTCGCGGTCGGTCAGCACCTCGGTGCGGCGTATGCGCTGGGTGTTGATGCAGTCCCTGGGCTCACCGAGGACGAGATCCGCCATGGCCTCGTCGGCCGAGTCCTCCGCCGCTTCCGCCGCGGCCTCTCGCTCTGCCTCGTTGGTGTCGATCTCCTCGATCCCGGTCGGCGGATCTTCGGCGCCGACGTTGCCGCCTAGCAGGAGCCCGATCAGCAGGGCACTGACGGGCGCGGCGATGTGATCGAACTGGTGGGACATCGCGACCTCCGGTTCTGAGTTATAGTTCAGACCACGATTCTACTGCCAAGTTTCGGGGGGTGGGTGGCATGGTCCTGACGCCGTCGACAATGACAGAGCTCGGCTCGTCCGCGCCGGCGTTCGAGTTGCCCGCCACCGACGGTCGAATCGTCAGATTGGAAGACTTCTCCGCCGCCCCGGCCCTGCTGGTGGCATTCATCTGCAACCATTGCCCGTACGTGCAGCACATCCGTTCCGGATTCGTCGAGTTTGCCCGCGAATATCAGCCGCGCGGACTGGCGATCGTCGCGATCAGCTCCAACGACGCGAGCACCCACCCGGACGACAGCCCCGAGATGATGAAAGTCGAGGCCGAGCAGCACGGTTTCAACTTCCCGTATCTCTACGACGAGACGCAGGAGGTCGCCAAGGCCTATCGGGCGGCGTGCACGCCGGACTTCTTCCTGTACGACAATCGGGACGGGCTGGTCTATCGTGGGCAATTCGACGGCAGCCGACCGGGAAAGGATATCCCGGTCACCGGCGCGAGCCTGCGCGCGGCGGTAGACGCGGTGCTCGGGGGAACACCGGTGCCCGCCGACCAGTACCCCAGCATCGGCTGCAACATCAAGTGGAAACGCGGTAACCAGCCGGACTACTGAGCGTAGGCGATGCCCGCGAGCCAGTTGGCAAAGATGCGCATGCCGGCTGCCCGCCACGTGTTCTCGCGGGCGGGGGCAAGCTCTTTCTCGGGGAACCGCGGGAGCGTCTCCTGCGCGAAGTCGGACTCCGTGACCTGGAGTTCATACGCGGCGAGACGGCGCTTGGCGTCCGCGTCGAGGTAGTGCTCCGGGAACCTCGGGTAACTCTGTCGACTGCCGGTCAGGAATCGCTGAACTTCGCGTTTGTACTCCTTCAGCAGGCTGATCGCGTCGTACTCCGGGTGACCCTGGAACAACACGAAGTTTGCCCCGTCATCGTCAACAGCGAGGTGGACCCCGGCCTCTGCGCTGGCGGCCAGCACCGTCACGCCGACGCGCTCCATTTCCTCGCGCGACACCGCGTAGCGATGTGAGTGCGGCGCATAAATCGGATCCCGGACCCCGAGCAACAGCGGATGCTCGGGGGCCAGGATCTCGTGCGGGTAGACGCCCCATTGCCGCTCCGGCAGCTCCGCGCGCGGCGTCGCGTGGTAGTGATGCATGATCGCGTGCGTCGCAAGGCAGGAACACAGCACCGATGCGACGTTCGTTCGGCCCCATTCGATGACGTCCATCATCGGGCGCCAGAACGCCTCGGTCGTGATGTCCTCGGCGACAGGATTGGCGCCGGTGATGATCAGCGCATCCAGGCCGGCGTCGCGCAGCACCTCGAAGGTCGAGTAGTACGCACCGATGTGGGCGAGCGCCACTTCGGCCCGATAGTCCGCGCGCACCGCGAACGGGATGACGAACAGGTTGGCGACATCGCCGTATGCGGCGATGAGTCGCATGAACTGCCTTTCCGTCGCCTGCAACGCGGCGTCTGGCATAAGATTCAACAGTCCGACGCGCAGCTCCAAAAGGTCGGTGTCGCGGTTGCCCGGATCGACGATCGCGATCCCCTCGCGTCGGAGCGCATCGAATGCGGGCAGAGACGAGTGCGCCACGATCGGCATCGGTGCGTACTACAAGGCCTTCTTCATCAACGCCCACTCTGCCCCGGACTCGACGGGTGAGTCGGTCCGGTAACCGTTGGCGCGGTAGAACTCGATGGCTGTGCCGGCGGCCTGCAGATGGATGCTCCGGAGCCCGGCTTCCCGAGCAGCGTTCTCGAGAGCCCGCAGGATCGAGGTGCCGGCTCCGCGGCGGTGATGCGGGGGATCGACGAACACGTTCGTGACCGCTCGTTTGTCGGCATTGAACGCGCCCCAACCAATCACCGTGCCGCCCTCTTCCGCGACCACCATGTACTCGTCGTCCATGTCGCGCGCGTACGCCTCGGGTTCGCGCGCCGCCAGCCATCGCTCGATTCCCGCCTTGTCCTGCCTGCCCGGCGGCAGTCCGCGCACGGCCGCGACGTGCACCCGGTGGATCTCGCGAGAATCGGCTTCGGTGGCCGGCCGAACGTTCACGTCTTCAGCGGTCCCGCTCCGCGAGCCTGGCGTGCAGCCATTTCAGGAAGGACTCGAGCGCCGCATCGTAGGAAGCGACGTTGCGGGCGCAGATCTCGTGAGCCTGCATCGCCCTCCACCAGTCCGGCAGGCGTCCCTCGCCCCGGGTCGGATCGACGACTTCTTCGAAGTTTGCGAATACGGTGCGCTTCAGCATGCCGATGAACGGGGCCAGCGCGCAGTCGCCGAGCGTCGGTGAGTCGGCCACCGCGAACGGCCCCGGCCCCATGAAATGCTCGAGATACGCGAAGCCTTTGGCGAACTCCGCCGCCTGCCGATCGATGACGGCCTGATCCCGGTCTTCCGGCCTGCGCATCCGCGTCAGTGGCGTGTTATGCGGAGCCACGTACAGGTCCGTCATCCTCCCCACCATGCGCGTCTGAGCCTGCGCCAGCGGATCGGACGGCACGAGCGCGGGCTCCGGGTAGCGCGCTTCGAGGTACTCGCAAATGACGGTCGACTCTGCGATGCAGCGACCGTCCGCTTCGAGACTCGGAATCTTGCCCGTCGGATTGAATCGCTTGTAGTCCTCCGAGCCCATGCCTCCCGGCGCTGGCTCCAGCGGCAGTTCGATGCCCTTCAGGTCCGCAAACATCGCCACGCGTGCGACATATGGGGAAGCGAGCGCGCCGTACATCTTCATCGCAGTCGGTTCCTACAGCAGTGGCTTGCGGAAGCGCATGACGACCTTGTCCGTCCGGTCGCGCACGGATTCATCGAACACCGTCCGGGCATAGTCGTCTTTCGGGTTGCGCAGCATGTCGCTCTGGCCATCGAAGACGAAGCCAGCCGCGCGCATGTCACGCTTGATCAGCTCGGGGTCGATCCGATGCAGCGTGCCGCCCGTTTCGGGGGGCGAACCCGGGGCCGCGACGTGGTCGACGATGCCGAGCACCGCGCCCGGCTTCATCGCATCGAAAACCTCCGCCAGGAACTCGGCCCGGTCGATACGCGACCAGCCGATTTTCTCGTCCACGAAATAGACGTCGTGGTATGCCTTGATCATCAGCACGGCATCGAATCGCTGGGTCGGGAGCTCGAGTTCGTTGTTCTCCGCGATCAGCTGCTCGACATTCGGCAACCGCCCCTCACGATATCGTTCCGCGAGCTCCGTCTCGGCAAACGTGAGGTAGGGCGTGCTGTTATGCGCAACGACGCGCCCGGTCGGTCCAACAATATAAGACAGGAGCTCGGCGTAATAGCCGCCACCGGAATACAGGTCGAGAACGACCATGCCCGGTTCGATCCCGAAATACTCGAGCACCGCGGCCGCTTGTCGCCGGTCGTCCTGCACGCGATCGGCAGACAGGCGCCGCGGGTTCTTGAGCGCGGCGTCGACCGCCGCCGGCTGCACGATGGCGGACGACGAAGGACGCGACGAATCCAGCGCGCCGTTGGCCATGCGCTCCGAGGCCTCGGGATCAAGCCCGGCGCATCCGGCGACGGCGGCGGCGAACAGCAACATCGGCGGGATGCGGGCGTTCGTCTGGGTCATTGGCGGGCTCACGCGACGGTGGGCCGCCCATCGTACCGCAGTTCCGGTGCGTCAATCGCGAAAAAACTCGGCTCGAACGGGCTTTTCAGTTGCGCAGCATGTAATCCCGCAACGCGAAAAATGGCGGCGAGCCGGCCCCGATCAACCGTTCGTTGAAATCCTTCAAGGCGAATGCATCGCCCTTCAGCGCCCGGTATTCGTCGAGAATCCCCAAAATCGCCCGGTAGCCGGCGTAATAGGTCGCCAGCTGCACCGCACCGAATTTCGCGCGCTTCAGCTTTCCACGCGCCTCGGCCGGCTCCTGGAAGCCCTTGTCGATCATCAGCGCGACGGCATAGCCGCTCAGGTGCGCCGGGATATTCTCGATGCGCAGCTTGGAGGTCGGCGACAGATCGATCAGGTCATTGTCCTCGACGAAGCCCACGATCGCGTCAGCCAGCGCGTAGCTGTCGGCGATCAGAGTGTCGGCCGTCGAATGATCCTCCGCGATCCGCGCAAAGACGTTCCCGGCGACCTCTCGATCGGTGAGTTCCGAGGCCGGGCGCACCGACCCGGCCGCGATCGCATCGCGGAGGTAACCGTCGTGGATCAGACGCGCGAGCGCGATGACGTCCGCGTAGGCGAGCTCGAGGTCCTGCTCGGCTGCTGCCAGCAACTCGTCCGGGCTGAGCGGGTAATCCATCTGGTAGCGGTACTGCTGCTCGTAGAGCCGACGACCGATTCGCCACGGGCCATCCGGTCGCGGCACGATCTCCGCGACGAACCACTCCCGAAATTCTGCGATCGCCGCGACCGCGTCGCCACAGTCCTCACGAATTTCGTCGGCGATGGCGGGCGGCAGCCGGGCATCGGCCAGCATTGCGGGCAGCGCGCGCGCGTGCAGGCTGCCCGGCCCGATCATATTCGCGAGGCGCGCCACGGTGAACTGCAGGATGTGATGGTCGACGCGGTCCTCCTCCGACAGCGAGCCCGCATCGACCGCGGCGAGCGTCTCGCGCAAGAAGCGGTGCGTGTCGTAGCGCGCCGCCCAGGCTTCGACGGACATGTCGGTCAGCTGGCGGTCGAAAAAGGCCGGATCGTCGGTGGTGCCGTGAATACCGATTCGGGACGCATACACCGGGTCGGCGTACGTCAGGTATTCGACATAGCTGGCGGCGAGCGCGACACGCCATTCCGGCTCCGCGAAATCGCGCGCCGAGCCCGTTCCGCAAAACGCCAGCGCGAGGCTCGTCGCGAGAATCAGTTCGATACGCATGCGTGGTAGCCCCAAATAAGAACGTAGCTTAACCGCCCGAATGCCCGGTTAGAATGCACGCATGACCAATCTGCTGCTCTATGCCGTCGCGGTACTAGTCTGGGGATCGACCTGGTTCGCCATCGAATTTCAGCTCGGCGTGGTCGCTGTCGAGGTGTCACTCGCATACCGCTATTTCATCGCCGCAGCGATCGCATTCGCGTGGTGCGCCCTGGCGGGCTGGTCGCTGCGCTTCGACCGGCGCGCTCACGCTTACTTCGCGCTGCTCGGCACGTTCTTGTTCGGGCTGAACTACGTAGCAGCCTACGCGGCCCAGATCTACATCACTTCGGCGCTGAACGCGATCGGCTTCTCGGCGATGGTGTGGCTGAACATCATCAACGCGCGCATCTTCCTCGGCGCACGCACGAATCGGAGCACGTATGTCGGCGCCACGCTGGGTATCGCCGGCATCTTTATCGTCTTCTGGCCGGCGATCCAGGACGTGTCGGTGTCGGATCGCGTGCTGATCGGCGCGTGCCTGTCGCTGACGGGCGCGCTGCTGGCGTCATTCGGCAACATCATCTCGCAGGCCGCGCAGCGGGCGTCGCTCCCCGTCATGCCGTCGACGGCCTGGGGCATGCTGTACGGCGGACTTCTGAACGCGGGGATCGCGTTCGCGCGGAACAAGCCGTTCGACTTCGACCCGTCGCCGCCGTACGTTGTGACACTGCTGTTTTTGGCCGTGTTCGGATCGGTCGTGGGATTCGGTTGCTACCTGACCCTGCTCGGGCGCATCGGTGCGGACCGCGCCGGTTACGCGATGGTCATGGTCCCGATCGTCGCGCTGATCCTGTCGGCGCTGTTCGAGGGCCTGGTGCTGGAGCCACACATCCTGATCGGCGTTACGCTGGCGCTGACCGGCAACATCGCGATCCTCGCGCGCGCGCGCATCGCCACGGCGACGCGCGAACCGGCGAATGAGAAGCGGACCGTGCCCGTCCCTCGCATGGACTAATCGAGCGACTCCAGCGCCTCGATCGCCGCGATGCGCGCCGCCTCGAACTCGTCGCCCGGGACCCAGGTCGGCATCGCGTCCGCGTTCGCCACGCTCAGCCCCACCCAGAAGCCGAGCCGCGCGTCCTCCACGGCTCCATCCAGGTTCCAGCCGTCGTCGTACTCGTCGCTCGGCTGGTGGTATCGGACCGCCTCATACGCCTCGATCTGCTCCTTGCCCCAGCCGGCCGGGCGCCCGACGAAATCCTGACCCTCTTTGAAGTATGTGGCCGGCACGCCGATCTTCGCCAGGTTGAACTGGTCCGAGCGATAGTAGTAGCCGCGGTCGGGCAACTGGTCCGGCTTGACGGCCCGGCCCTGGCGCGCGGCGACCAGATCGACGACCGCGTCGAGCGATGACTTGCCGTAGCCGATGTAGGTGATGTCGCGCGTCTTGCCCCAGATGTTGCCACCGTCGAAATTCATGGTCGCGGCGATTCTCCCGGGCGGCACGGTCGGGTTCTGCGCGTAGTACAGCGAACCGAGAAGCCCCTGTTCCTCCGCGCCGACGTAGGCGACGAGAATCGATCTGCGCGGCACCCGCTCGAGCGATGCGTATGCCGTCGCGATCTCCTGGACGATGCCCATGCCGAGCCCGTTGTCGCGCGCGCCGTTATAGATACGGTCGCCGGTGTCGTCCGGCTCCCCGATGCCGAGGTGATCGTGATGGGCCATCAGGATCACGGCCTCCCTGGCGAGCTTGGGATCGCTGCCCGGCAGCACGCCGAGCACGTTCGCGGTCTGCGTGCGCTCGATGCCGAGGTCCAGCGACAGCGACGTCGTCACGCCGAGCGGTACCGGCTCGAACTCGCGGCTGCGCGCCGCCTCGATCAGCGCCGCCAGGTCCTGGCCCGCCATCTCGAGGAGTTGCCGCGCGGCGTCCTCGGTCAGCCAGGCTTCGATCTGCAGCGCGGGCTCGCCGGTCGCCGGCAGCCGGAAGTATTGACCGGTCCACGAGGTCTGTACGACCTGCCACGGATAGCCGGCCGACGGCGTGGTGTGGACGACGATGGCGCCGACCGCGCCCTGCCGCGCGGCACTCTCGTATTTGTAGTCCCAGCGACCGTAGTAGAGCCGGCGCTCCCCCTCGAACAATCCCGGATCCCATTCCGGGTCGTTGTTCAGCATCAGCAGCACCTTGCCCGACAGGTCACGCCCAGCGAAGTCGTCCCAGTCATATTCGGGCGCCTGGATGCCGTAGCCGACGAATACGACCTCGGCGTCCTCGATCGTCGCGCGTTCGACCTGCACGCCGCTGGTCGCGACGAAGTCGTCCCAGCGCGCGAACTCGCGGCTGCCGCCGTCGCTCACAAACGACCAGGTGTCCGGCACGATCGGGTCGATGCTGACGAGGTCGAATTTCTGCAGCCACCCGCCGTCGGCGGCCGCCGGCTGGTAACCCGCCGCCTCGAGCTGTTCGACCAGGTACTGCTGGGTCTTGCGATCGCCTTCGCTGGCCGGCGCGCGCCCCTCAAACTCGTCGGCGCCGAGAACCTTGACATGCTGCACGATACCGTCCGCGGTGATCGCGGCCGCCGCGGCCTCGGCCGCCACGCCGCCCGATTCGTCCGGTACCGGGCCCGCAGGCGAGGGCTCGTCGGCAGCCCCGCAGGCCACGAGCCAGCAGGCGCCGACCGCCGGCGCCAGCCACCGCGTGAAGTTCCGTAATCTCGAATCGCCAGAAGACATCGTGTATTCCCCGCCAGATCGGCACATTCTAGTCGGTCGCGGCAAGCGGCCCGCATTCCCGGCGCAGTTCCCCGCAAATGATCGGGTCCTAGCGCCGGGTCCTGTCACCGGCGCTTGGATGTGTCGACAGCCAGTTCGGCGCGTCGCTGTCGCCGGCCTCGACCGCGAGCCGCGCGAGCACGTCCGCGAAGCGGCGATCGGGAATGCCCCGCGCCGTCAGGTACTCGAAGGCCACGTCGTCCGCCTCGCGCTCGAACTCGCGCGAATAGCTACGTTCGATCAGGAGCGTCGGGATGCCGGCGGCGATCGTCGCCGCAGCGCTGGGGTCGCCAAGCAGGAGGAACAAGAGTCCTGCGACGACCGAGTTCTGTATCAGCGCGCGCAGGGCGTGACGGTGGCGCGCGTGGCCGACCTCGTGCGCCATGACGGCGGCCAGTTCCTCGTCGTGCTGTGCCAGCGCAACCAGCTCGTCGGTCAGCACGACGATACCGGACGGCAGCGCGATGGCGTTGGGACCGAGCTGGTTACCTGCGCGGAACTCGAGCCGATACGCATGCTCGTCGCCGACCGCGACGACGACGTCGGCGAACACTTCGAAAAGCTCCGCCCGACGATCCGCCGACAGCCCGGAGGGCCCGAAGAGCATGCCGTCTAGCATTTCGAGGCCCTGCTCGCCAATCGCGCTGTCGAGTTCGACCGGCGTCACGGCAGCCGCCGCACGCGCGACCAGCGGCACGCCGTAATTGATACCGAACCAGGCCACAATGCCGGTCGCGACCACGGCGGCCACGATCCGCGACCAGTAGGCCTCGAGGCGGTGCTCCCAGTCCTTGCCGCGCGAGTCCGGCACGGCGATCGCCGCGAAGAACGCGGCCGCATCGGCGACTTCGAGCCGGCTGCCGTCCGGCATGTCGACGATCGCGGGCTGACCGATCAGACGCGGCGAGATTGCCACCTCCGCCAATGAGTAGCGGTAGCGATCGGCGCCGATTTCGAAAGACAGGCTGCCATGCACCGACAGGTTGACGGCGACCTCGGACGCCGCAGCGGTCTGCCCGTCGTAGAATTTCGCGGCCAGCTTACTCATGCCCTGTGCTCACCAGCCGATGTCGATATCGAAGACCTCACCCAATTCCTCGCCCATCGCCGAAACCTCGTCGGACTGGCCGGCCACGATCGAATCGAGATCGCCATGCACACTGAGGCACAGGTGCTCGAACTGGTAGCGCTGGAGCCGAATGGTCGCCCACGGAATGGCGAGGCCCAGCGACAGCGCGATGGCGACGAAGTTCGTCAGGTTGATGAACACGAGGCGCGGAATGCTCCAGTCGCAGTTGATGCGGTGCTCACCGGCCGTNNCCGAGTATCAGCTTGGCGATGGCCGGCGCCAGGTAGGAGGCGGCGAGCGCCAGCCCGACGGGCAGCCCCAGCAGCGGTCCCAATGCGACTGCCAGGGCATCCGGATCCCCCGTAGCGTCCCCCCGACTCGCCGGCAGCAGGGCCAACACGATAGCGAAGGCGAGCGGCACGGCGACGATAAGCAACGACGCCTGGATGTATTTCGCATAGAACGCGCGCGAGATGCCGCCGAGACGGAAATCGAGATCGCCGAAGTGCGAATTGTTGATGACCATCGCACTGCGCCGGTAGTGAGCATGGGGGTACAGCAGGCCGAACGTGAGACCGGCGAGCAGGTTCCAGCCAATGATGACGGTGTATGCCTCCCGGTACGCCGGATCGAAGCGGAAGCGAAGGTTCCGGTACGACGTGTAACGCGCGTTGAACAGGCGCGCGCGCACGACGAGCCACGGCAGCAGCAACAGGATCGCCAGGCCCAGAAATACATCCGCGCCGGGCGCGAAGTAACCGGTGGCCACGTACACCGCCAGCGAGCCGACGGCGATGAGGCGGCCCTTCAGGATCGCGATGGGGTCCGCGTGGTAGTCGAAACTGGCATGTGCCAGTCGCGTCGAGCGATACAGGTAACGGCGCTTGCGAACCTTCGCCCAGGCGGAATAGATGCCGAGCGTCAGGACCGTCAGGCACAGGCTGACGATCCAGATTCGAAAGTACTCGGACGTCTTGCCCACGTACGAGAAAGGCTCGGTCATGGCCGCCGTACCAAGTTATGTTGCGTTCGATGACTTGCGACGATAGCACACGGTATGCTGTGCATATGGATAACAACAACGATAAAGCGGAAATCCTCCTCGAACTCGCAACCGACCTGAACGACGTGTACGAATCGCTGAGCGAGCTGTGCACGATGCTACAGGGCGGCGGCATCGTGCAGGCGCGTGACGTCGAGCCGTCGCTNNNNGGTACCGAAACTGCAACACGCGGTGCGAACGTTGAACGAGACGGCAGAACCCGACAATGACGCGGGCAGTAATGACCGCGACGGAGCCGCTAGCCAGAGCCCGCTGTTGATGTAACCGGCGTCAGCGAGGACAAAAACGCGTAGATCGCGCCGAGGTCTTCATCGGTCATGCCGGCGTACGCCGACCAGTTCATCAGGGTATTCTCCGCGGGCCCGGTCACCGCGTGGCGAGCGCCGAACCGCCTGAAGCGCTGAATGAACGCCTCCCTCGTCCACCCGCCGATGCCGCTCGGATCCGGCGTCAGGTTCTTCGACAGCGTCACCCGCCCGCCCAGGACGAAGGGCACACCGCCGGCGAAGGCCTTGCCGGGGATGCCCTCCTTGCCCCGTCCCTGCCTCGGCGTATGGCAGAAACCGCAGCGCGCGATCGTCGCCAGGTACTCACCGTATTCGACCGGGTTCGCTTCGTCCGGGTGCGGCACGGGCCCGGGGAGCGGCTCCGGAAAGAGCTGGATCAGCAGGCTCAGCGGGAAGTCGATATCGCGTTCGGGTCGGTCGGCGCGCACCGGTTCCAGATTGCGCATGTAGGCGACAATCGCGGCTGCGTCGCGGTCCGAGATGTCGCGATAAATGAAGTACGGCATCATCGGGAACAGGCCCCGTCCGGCGTGATCGACGCCCTCGCGCGTCGCGCGAATGATCTCCCCGTCGGTCCAGTTGCCGATACCGGACTCGGCGTCGGGCGTGATATTCCGAATGCACAGCACCCCGGGGAAGCCGCCTTGTACCTCCGCCACGCGAACACCGATCGGCGCGGTCTCGCGCGTCATGCACTCGCGGCCACCGCCCAGCGGCGGCATCGGCGGGCCTCCATACACGGTCCAGTTCCGCTCTGAGTGGCAGTCGTTGCATAGCACGACGTGCTCCACGAGATAGGTACCGCGCTCGAGCAGCCCTGGGGTTACCTCCACGGTCACGTCGAGCGGGGCGCGCTGACGAGGCAGCACGAGGGTGCCGACGACCCCCACTGCGACGACCGCGAGCGCGACGAGGCCGACGACGACCCCGATCGCCCTCTTCACTGGTTGGAGGCCTCCGGCAACAGCTCAAAATCGCCGGCGAGGCTGCGTTCGATCTCGCCGAACTGCAATTCGGCGAGCCGTGCATACAGCGGATCCCGCTGCACGAGGTCGTCGTGGCGCCCGACGGCGACGATTCGACCTTCGTCCACGACGACGATGCGATCCGCCTCGAGGACCGTCGCCAGGCGATGCGCGATGATGATCGTCGTGCGGTCCTTTTCGAGATATTCGAGTGCCTTTTGCACCAGGCGTTCGCTCTCCGCATCGAGCGAACTGGTCGCCTCGTCCAGCAGCAGGATCGGCGCATCCTTCAATATCGCGCGGGCGATCGCGACGCGCTGTTTCTGGCCGCCGGACAGTCGGGTGCCGCGCTCGCCGAGGTAAGTGTCGTACCCGTTCGGCAGGGCACGGATGAACTGATCCGCCGCGGCCGCCTTCGCCGCGGCCTCGACTTCCGAATCCGTCGCGTCCGGCCGCCCGAAGCGGATGTTCTCCCTCGCGCTGGCGCCGAAGATCACCGTCTCCTGCGGCACGATCCCGATGCGCCCGCGCACGTCCTCGGGGCGCGCGGCGGCGATGTCCACGCCGTCGACGAGGATCCGACCGGCCTGCGGATCGTAAAAGCGCATCAGTAGCTGAAAGGTCGTGCTCTTGCCGGCGCCCGACGGGCCGACGAACGCGATTCTCTCACCCGGTTCCACGTTCAGCGTGAAACCGTCGAGCGCGCGGGTGTCCGGCCGGGACGGGTAGCTGAACGACACCGCATCGAAGTGGATGCGCCCGTCGCGAGTATCCGGGAACGCCACCGGATTCTGCGGCGCACAAATGTTGGGCTCCGCGTTCAGCAACTCCAGCAGCCGTTCCATCGCGCCCGCCGCACGTTGCAACTCACCCCATGTCTCGCTCAGCATCGCCGCCGACATCGCGACGAACATGGCATACAGCACGAACTGGCCGAGTTCGCCGCCGGTCATGTCGCCGGCCAGTACCGCGCGCGCGCCGATCCACAACACGACGATCAGCGCGGCGAACAGGCCGCTCGTGGCGGACATCGAGAACGCCGCGCGGGCGCGCACGCGCCGCACTGCCGTCTCGAAGCTGATGCGAATCGACTCGCCGAAGCGCCGGCTTTCCAGTTCTTCGGCGGTGAATGACTGCACCGTCTGTGCGGCCGACAGGGTTTCCGTCGCGAGCCCGCTCGCATCCGCGATCGTGTCCTGCGACGCGCGGGACAGGCGCCGCACCCAGCGCCCTATCAGCACGATCGGCACGAGCACCGCCGGCATCAGTACGACGATGTAACCCATCAGCCGCGGGCTCGTCATGCCGAGCAGAATCAGCGCACCGACGAACTGGATCGAAGAACGCAGGATGATCGAGATACCGACGCCGGAGATCGACTGGATCAGCGTCGTGTCCGCAGTCAGACGAGACAGCACCTCGCCGATCTTCGTGACCTCGAAGAACGCGGGATCCATCCGGATCACGTGCCTGTATACGGCGTCGCGCACGTCCGCGACGACGCGCTCCCCGAGCCAGGTCACGAAGTACTGGCGGGCCGCGCCGAACACGCCCAGCAGCAACACGACGCCGAGCAGGTAGATGAAATACTGGTCCACCTTGGCGGCATCCTCTGCCGAGAAGCCACTGTCGATGACGTCACGCACGGCCATCGGCACGACCAGCAAAGCGCCGGACGCGATCAGCAGCGCGATCAACGCCACGAGGAGCGTTGCCCGGTACGGCCGGATGAACGGCCACAGCGCCCTCAGCGGGCGAAGGTCGCGGCTCTTTGGCCGATCGATATCAGGAGAATGCGGGGGCATGGTGTTTCATGATCACATATCGGACGCCGGGACGCCCACTTCGCCGGTCAATATTCGCCGCAGATGGGACGGGGCCGCCCAGTCGCAAGCAGGCGTGCGACGGGCGACTGACTCCCGCGTTGCCGGTCATGCGGACGCCTATGCTCCCGGTTCTGGGCC
>JABAOE010002718.1_pt1 | contig 29302 bp, 36 predicted proteins | sample 7062141 | NCBI WGS metagenome assembly JABAOE01 (sample SAMN14538627, study PRJNA623070) | marine sediment metagenome | biome: marine biome [ENVO:00000428]; feature: marine pelagic biome [ENVO:01000023]; material: deep marine sediment [ENVO:00002113] | place: India: Gulf of Khambhat ...
GGCTGGCCCAGCGGATCGACGACGCGTCCCAGCAGCGACTCGCCGACCGGGACCTCGATGATGCGCCCCGTGGAGCGCACTTCGTCGCCCTCCGCGATGTCCGTGTGCTCGCCGAGGACGATCGCGCCGACGGTGTCCTCTTCCAGGTTGAGGGCCAGGCCCATCACCGTCTTCGCCGCGCCGGACTCGTCCTTCGTGCGGAACTCCAGCAGCTCGTTGTAGACGGCGTTGCGCAGGCCGTAGACCTGGGCGATGCCGTCGCCGGCGGAAACGACCGTGCCGACGTCGACTGCCGTCAGCTCGCCGCCGAACTGCTCGATTTGCTGCTTGATTATCGATGCGATCTCTTCTGGTCTTACCGCCATAGCTTCCTCCGGCTAGTCGCCCTGTCAGGCCTCGCTCGTCTCAAGGTTCCGCAGCCATTCGCGGATATGCTCTGCGTGCTCTCTGTAGTGCAGGTACGTGTCGCCGGCGAAGTAGGCGGCCACTTCGTTGCCGCGGAACTTCTCGTTGATCTTCTCCTCCGGCGCCTCGTCCAGGCACGAGTTCGCTTCCTTGTAGTTGCGCAGGAACTCCGTTCGCACTTCCGTGAACGACCGGTCCCTGCGGGCGTTGTACTCGCGTTCGTTCCACTCGTCTACCCAGCTGTCGCCCTGGCCAACGGGAATGTCCCCCGGCCGGTCAGCGCAGACGCAGCGCAGCGTGTCGGCCGCGCGGCCGGACCAGAAGGCGATGTGGCCCAGCAGGTCCTTGAGCGTCCAGCTATCAACGACGCCGGGCCTTTCCCGGTCCGCTTCGGGCACCGAATCGACGAGCGCGCTCAGATCGGCCCACGCGTGCTCAAGCTCCCTGTGCACGTGCACCTTGTCGGCCACTCTAGGACCTCGCTCCCGCAAGCTGCTCCTTGAGCGCCAGCAGCCGGTTCCTGGTGCTGCCATCGATCAGCCGGTCACCGATGCGAACGACGACGCCGCCCAGGATCTCCTCAGCGACCTCTGTCTTGACGATGACTTCGCCGCCGGCGATCTCCGCCAGCTTCTTCTGCACGGCGGCCAGCTCCTCATCGGAGAGCGGCACGGCCGTCGTCACCGTAGCGTGCGAGACGCCACGCGCTTCGTCCAGCAACTCCTGATAGGCCTCAGCGATGCCCGGGCCAAGCGCCGTCCGGCCCCGTCGGAGCAGAATCAGCGCGAGGCTCAGGACTTCCTTCGGTACGCCCTCCAGCGAATTCTCCACGAGCGCCTGCTTATCCTTCGGCGCTACGCGTGAGCTGAGCAGAAAGGCCGCCGCCTCAGGATCGGCGTAAACCGCGGACATGGCCCGCAGGCCCTCAGCCCACGCCTCTTCCGTCCCGTCTTCGCGGGCGATCAGGTAGGCCGCTTCGGCGTAGCGCTTGGCCGCGACGTCTCGAATCAATTCTGCGATGACCCTCCGCCGTCGCCCGTCGGGGCTTCGGCCAGTACTTCCTCGATGATCTCACCGTGCGCCTTGCGGTCCAGGCTGCGCCTGATCACCCGCTCGGCCGCCGTGATCGTCAGATCCGCGAACTCGCGCCGCAGGTCGCTGATCGCGGCGTCGCGCTCCAGCTGGATCTCCTGGCGCGCGCGCTCGATCATCTGCTCGGAGTCGGCGCGGGCGCTTTCCCGCGCCTCCTCCTGGATGCGCGAGGACGCCTGCTGCGCCTGGGTGACAATCCCCTGCGCCTCCTGGCGGGCGCGCGACATCTCCGCCGCCACCTCTTCTTCGGTCTGAGACAGCCGCGCCTTCGCTTCGTCTGATGCCTGCAGACCCTCTTCGATGCGCTTCTTGCGCTCGTCCAGCATCGGGAAGAGGAAGCGCTTGAAGAGCCAGGTGAACAGGATCAAGAGGATCCCGAAGTTGATCAGCTGCGCCAGCAACGCCGGCAGGTTGATGCCGAGCGCGCCGATCCCTTCCGCTTCCAGGAATACCGGTACCATAGCTACCTTCCGATCTCTCTGATCGTTAGCCCTGACTCTTCGCTAGAAGACGAAGCCGATCATGATCGCCACGACGAGCGCGTAAATGCCGATGGCCTCGGCGAACGCCAGCCCCAGGATCATGTTCGTCTGGATCACCGGCTGCGCCTCCGGGTTGCGGCCCAGCGCGTCCATCGCCCGGCCAACGAGGTTGCCAATGGCCAACGACGGGCCGATGGCGCCGATACCCATCACGACGGCCGCGGCGAGGAACTTGATGCCGTCGTCCGTGATGTCGCCGCCCGCTGCTGCCTCCTGCGAAATGACGCGGGCGGCCTCAACCGCTGGCGGCACGACTGCGAGAATGATGTCCATTTAGATCCTCCTTGTGATGTGGCCTGTTATCGAAATTACATCCATGGTTAGTGAGCGGCCTCCGCCACGGCGTCCACCTCGGGCGCCGGCTGAGCCTCGTGCTCGTCCTCATGATCATCGCCGTGGTGACTGACGGCCATCACGCCGAAGACCAGCGTCAGCATCGCGAAGATGAACGCCTGAATCAGGCCAACGAATACCTCGAGGCCATAGAACGGCAACGTGATGATCAGCGGCGTCAGGAACGTGAACATCAAGATCACGACCTCGCCCGCGAACATGTTTCCGAAGAGACGGAACGTGAAGCTGACAAGCCGCACCAGCTCTGAGACCAGCTCCAGTATGCCAACGAAGAAGTCGATCGGCCCGCTGAAGTTGATGAACTTCTTGCCGTAGGTGAAGAAGCCCAATGAGCTGATGCCCCAGAACTCCACCGCGATGAACGCCACGATCGCGATCGCCAGCGGTGTGTTGAGGTCCGTGTTGACGCCGCGGAAGACCGGTATCAGCTCGCCGACGAACTTGCCCTCCTCCTCCGCATCATGGAACTTGTCGGCCCCGTCAGGGTCGTCTTCCTCGATGACCTCCGTGAGCGACCCCAGAGAAGGTGGGGTTGAGGGCTTGATGTAGTGCAGGTCGATCGGGCCGATCGAGAGGTCATCGAAGACGATCCCCTCGACAAAGCCGTGGGCGGCGATCTGCTCCTCCTCCGGCGTTTCGTGTCCCACCCAGCCGACGACGTTGAAGCCGGGCAAGAGCGACATCCAGTTCGCGAAGACGATGAAGAAGAAGATCGTTGCGACGACCGGGAAGAAGCGGCGGNNGATGCCGGTGACGAGGTTGTAGAACGCCTCAAGCGCCGCCTCGAAGAAGTTCTGAATACCGCTGGGCACCAGCTCCCACTTGCGCGTGGCGACGTAGATGAAGATCGCCATCAGAACGACGACCACCCAGCCGGTGATCATCGTGTTGGTGATGCCGATGGGGCCAAGCTCGGTGAGCTTCTCAGCCTTGATAGCGATATGGGGCGTCGGCCCGCGCAGGAAGAGGAAGCCCAATACGAACGCGATGAGGCTTCCCAGTATCACCAGCCGTGTCTTCATTGGCGCCTTCTGCTACCTCTGCCTTTGCCGATCGCTTCCATCAGCAAGAAATACCCGCCGAAAAACGCCAGCAGGAGTCCCCCGAACAGCCCAACGAGCGTGAAGATCGGCTCCGTTTCGAGCCAGCTGTCGACGAGGATTCCGCCGGCGATCCCGCCGACGATACAAAGGGCGAAGTACCACCCAAGACCCATTAGTCTCATCGTCCGCGGAAGCTTCTCCATCATGAGAGCGAACAGCCTCCATCAGATGCGGGATTTCTCGCATTGCGCAGAATATCACAAAGTCTGTCTAGGGAAAACAACCCCATGATCCGCACTGGAGGGTAGCACTATACTGTGGACAGACTGATTATGCGGCAATCGAAGGAAGACTCCCGGCGCCACTCGGCGGCTGCCGGCGGCCTGGCCAGAGCATGACGGATCCCGGTAACACTGAATCACCCCCACTACCACTCAGTCTGACCGACCGCGCGGCCGGCGCTCTGCTCCGCCTCATCAGCAAGCGCAAGACCGTCCGGCCGGACGACTACGAGGAGGCGTACTTTCGCAACGGTGCGTCGGAAGCCCACACTTTCCTGCGACGATTCGCGGTCCCGGTCGACTTCCGGGGCAAACGCGTGCTCGACCACGGCTGCGGATATGGCGCCCTGAGCTTTCATCTTGCGCAAGACGAGGGGGCGGCAGAGGTCATCGGCATAGACATCGATCGAGCAAGAATCGACTTCGCCCGGCGGAAGCTGTCGGACGAATATGCCGGTCTTGCCGGCACCGTCGAGTTCAAATCGCCGGAGGAGGTGGGCGAAGATCGCTTCGATATCGTCGTCTCCAAGGACAGCTTTCAGCACTACAACGACCCTGCCGCGGAGCTAGCCGCGATGAAGCAGCGCCTCGCCCCTGGTGGCCTGATCGCGATCGGGTTCGGGCCGCTCTGGAAGTCGCCCTATGGCGGCGCGATCAACTTCATGACGAGGCTGCCCTGGGCCCACCTTCTCTTCTCTGAGAGGGTGCTGATGCGGGCGCGCATGCGCTACCGTCCGGACGAGAAGGCGCGAACCTACGAGGAGACGCGGGGCGGGTTCAACAAGATGACGCTCAGGCGCTTCCGCGAGGTAGTCGCCGATAGCGGCCTGAATGTCCTGTCGTTTCGGACCAACGCCTCCGCCGGCGCGATCGGCAAGGCGTCCCGGCTCCTGGCCCGGATTCCTGGCTGCCGGGAGTACTTCGCGCTGAACGTATACACTACCCTAACAGCGGAACGTCCGGCCGGCGGGCCGCCGCCCGGCGGTTAGCCCTTCTTCCCGAAGTCCTCCAGGTCGAGGCCTTCGATCACGTCGCGGAAGGGGCTAAGCTTCTCCAGCTCCTCGGGCGAGGCTTCCTTCGCCTCTTCGGTATCGCTCACGCCTTCGATGGTGCCGCTCTCCTCGTCCAGCCGCACGCCCGCCTTCTCCAGCACGGACTCGTCGGCGTAGATCGGCACCTGCGCGCGCACGGCGAGAGCGATCGCGTCGCTCGGCCGTGCGTCGATTTCGACCGAACGCCCATCCACCTGCAGGACGATCTTGGCGAAGAACGTGTCATTCGAAAGGTCGTTGACGAAGATGTGGTCGATGCTGCCGCCCAGCTGTTCGATGATGCTGCGCAGCAGGTCGTGGGTCAGCGGGCGCGCCACCTGCACGTCCTGAAGCCGCACGGCGATCGCGTCGGCCTCCGCCGGGCCGATCCAGATCGGCAGGTAGCGGTCCGATTCCTTCTCCTTCAAGATCACGACGCGCTGATAGTTCATCAAGCTGACGCGTATGCTCTCGATGGTCATCTCGACCACTGATCCCACCTCCGAAATCTAGGCAATTTCGATACTATCCCCCGCTTCTCGCGAGGTCAATCAAGTATGAACCGCCTCGCGCCCCCTCGCTTCGGGCGAGTCTTCCCTCTCCGGTGGCGGCCCGATCCTTTCACTAAGGAAGGCAAACCCGCCGATCAGCGCCGCCAGGAGCATCAGAACAATCGTGATGTTCAACAGGTCCGTGATCGCGCCCACCATCAGAAGTGGGATCAGCGAGATGAAGTTTGCCGACACCACCTGCGTGGCGAAGATGCGGCCGCGCATCTCGGGCGGCGCCCGTTCGTGGAGCACCGTCTGCGCCGGAGCGTTTAACAGCGCGTAGAAGAAGCCCATCGGCGCGGCAAAACTCATCACCAGCGCCTGGAGCGCGGAGATGCGAAGGATGTTCGTCGGGTCCAGCTCATCAGGGCCCTTCTCCCAGACGCCTTCGATCGGCTCCACCAGCGCCAGCAGCACCATGCAGACGGCGATGCCGGCCAGGCCGATTACCACCGTCCGGTTCTTGCCAAAGCGCGTGAACCACGGCAAGAAGCGCAGCCCGACCAGGGCCCCGATGCCAGTAGGGGCGAAGACGAACGCCGCGCTGTCCGCCGGGACTTCAAGCACGTCGCGCATGTAGCGGGGGATCAGGATCGCGAACAGCAGGACGAGCGAACTGCTGAGTATAAGCTGCGCCAGCGCCAGTACGGAATAGCGATCCCCGACCAGGGCCCGCCAGCTCTCGCGGAACTCGGTCGGCATAGAGCCGAAGTTAGCGCCCTGGCCTGGCTCAGCCTTCGCGGCGTCGTGCCAGACGTTGATCCGGGCCGCGAAGAACGCCGCGATCAGGAAGAGCGCCATCGCCGTCAAGAACATGCCGTCCGGCCCCAGGCTCTTCAACAGAACCGGCGCCACGAAGACGATGCCGACCAGCTGAGAACCAGTCAGGGTCAGGTTGTACAGGCTGTTCGCCGGCACCAACTTTTCCCGCGAGACGAGGGAAGGGATTAGCGAGACAACGGCGGGGTTGAAGAAGAGGCCCGCCGTAGCCACGGAGACAGAGATCGCGTAGATGATCCACTCGTCACTGTGGAAGAAGAAGAAGAGGAGGGCGCCGCCCGCGCGCAGCAGGTTGGTGGCCACCAGCACGGGCTCCTTGTCGACGCGGTCCAGGATCACTCCGACAGCGAAGCCAAGCGGGATCGAAGGCAGGATGAAGCAGAAGACGAGGATACTCGTATGGATCGACGAGTTCGTGATGTTGAGGACGACGACGAGGAGGCTGAACAGCAGCGCGTTCTGCGCCGTCTGCGCGATACCCTGACTCAGCCACAGGCTGAGGAAGCGCCGGTCCGCCAGCAGCGCGCGCGAACGCACGACCTCCCGCACGCTCGGCTCCGAAAGGACGCTATCCCTCAGCGGAGTCCTCCACCGGGCCTCGCGAAAGGAACGTCTTCACACGCTTCTCGAAGGTGCTGCGGTCAAGGAGCACACGCCGCCGGCAGCCAAGGCAACGGATTCCGATATCCGCGCCCAGCCGCACGACCTCCCAGTCGTAGCCGCCACACGGGTGCTGCTTCCGCAGGCGCACCTGGTCGCCCAGCCGCACTTCAAGCACCATGGCCTTAACCTCTGGCCAGCAGAGCGTCGCGGACCTTGTTGATGCGGCCGCGCAGAGCCTCGGCGCTGCGCCGGGCGTTGCCCGCGTAGTCGCCGCTCCGCGAGGCGTAGAGGACGCCGCGTGAGGCGCTGAGGATGAGCCCTTCGCCATGACCGTCGAAGGCCGCGCCGGCGGCCGCCTCCAGCTCGCCCTCCTGCGCGCCGACGCCGGGCACCAGCAGCACCTGGTCCGGGCAGATCTCGCGTACGCGGGCGATCTGCTCTGGCCAGGTCGCGCCCGTCACCAGGCCCACGTTCCCGTGCTCGTTCCAGTCGCGGGCGCTGCGGGCGATCTGCTCGTAGAGCGCTCCGCCGCCGTCCAGCGCCAGGTCCTGCACGTCGGCAGCGCCCGGATTAGAGCCGCGGCACCAGATGAACACCCCGCGCTCCCGGTAGTCCGTGAACGGCTGTACTGCGTCGTGTCCTCCGTACGGGTTCACCGTCGCGGCGTCGAAGTCGTACGCGTCGAAGAGCGCTTTGGCGTAGAAGCGCGCCGTATTGCCGATGTCGCCGCGCTTGGCGTCGGCGATGACCGGGATGTGAGCGGGCACTCCCTGTATCGACTCGAGGAGCGTCTGCATGCCGCCCACGCCCAGCGCTTCGAAGAACGCCAGGTTGGGCTTGTAGGCACAGACGAGGTCCTTCGTCGCATCGACGATCTCGTTGGAGGAAGGACGCGACGTCCGGGTGGGGCATCAGGTCGGGATCGGGATCGAGGCCGACGCAGAGGAAGCTTCCGTTCTTCTTCTGGGCCGCCCGGAGCTTTTCAACGAACATGCGTGAACCCGCTCCTTGTCGATATGTACGAAAGTTGTCCGGCCCCCGAAGGCGCATCGCCGGCGCCGCTGATTGTACTGCCCAATCGCTTAGCGGCATATTATAAAGCCGCATCTCATGGGTCAAGAAACGTCTGGCGGGCCAGCCCTGCGCCTCGATGTCGCGCTCCTTCCCGGGCAGAAGTTCAACTCCGCCCGCAGCGTCTGCGTCGTCGTCGACGTCCTGCGTGCCTCTTCCAGCATCGTCACGCTGCTGGAGAGCGGCTGCACCTCCGTCGTCGCCGCATCGACGATCGAGCGCGCCCACCAGATCCACAGCCAGCTGCCGGACCACCTCCTTTGCGGCGAAGAGAGGGGCCTGCCCCCGCAGGGTTTCGACTACGGCAACTCGCCCGCGGAGTTTTCGCGCCTCGACCTTGCGGGCCGCTCGGCGATCCTCGCTACCTCAAACGGCACGCGCGTCCTCGCTGCCATCGCGACGGACTCGCCCGCCGTGCTCGTCGGGGGGCTGCTCAACCGGACTGCCGTCGCCCGCGCCGCCGCCGAGATCGCCCGCCAGAGGGGGCTGGGTGTCGCCGTTGTCTGCTCGGCCGCGCACGGCGGCGGCACGTTCGTGCTGGAGGACGCGCTCGGCGCCGGCGCGATCGCCGACGCAGCCCTGACCCACGACCCGGAGCTCGAAGCGTCAGACGCGGCGCGCTTCGCCCGCGACGCGTTCGCCGTAGCCTCGGCTGACATCGAGGCCGCCGTCCGCTCCGCCTACCACTCGCAGGAGCTGATCGACGAGGGGTTGGGCGAAGATGTGGCCTACTGCGCCCGCCTCGACGTTTCGGGCGTCGCGCCCGTGCTCGAACGCACGGAAGACGGGCAGCTGCGGCTGCGGGCGTATCGCGCCGGTTAAGGCCAATGGCCGGACTGTTCGGCACATCCGTTTGCCCCTTGCCCCAGACTGACGAGTGCTATACTGTTGCGCCGGGTGATAAATTTCACATACTCCCGAATACTGTCGATCGCCCCACGATACCGCTAGACAGGCAGGAGGAACCTCATGCCCCATATCATCTGTTTCGCCAAGCAGGTGCCGGACCCGGAGACGCCCGCCTCGCAGTTCAAGGTTGACGAGGCCGCGAAGAAGGTCATCCCGGCGCCCGGCGTGCAACCGGTCCCCAGCCAGTTCGACACGATCGCCGTTGAGGCGGCGCTGCGCATCAAGGACAACCACCCGGATTCGACGATCACGGTGGTCAGCCTTGGCCCGGACCCCTTCCGCGACACGATCAAGCACTGCCTGGCGATGGGCGCGGACGAAGGCGTCCACATTAACGACCCCGCCGTCAACGACGCCGACCACTGGGCCACGGCCGAGACCCTGGCCGCGGCCGTCCAGAAGCTCGGCGACTACGACCTGATCCTTGCGGGCCGTCAGGCGGTCGACTGGGACATCGGCGTCGTCGGCTCGACCATCGCCGAGATTCTCGGCCTTCCGGTCGTCACGATCGCCAAGCAGGTCGACTATTCAGGGGACAAGGTCACCGTCGAGCGTGTGCTGATGGACGGCTTCGAGACAGTCGAGGCGCCGACGCCCTGCGTCGTCACCGTCAGCAACGAGCTGGGCGAGCCGCGCTACCCGCAGCTGCGCCAGATCATGCAGGCGGCAAAGAAGGAAGTGAAGGCCTGGACCCTCGCCGACCTGGGCATCGAGGCGCCGCAGAACCGCGTCAACCTCGAGGCCCTCTACATCCCTGACACCTCGGTCGAAACCGAGGTCATCGATGGCGAGACTGCGCAGGAGAAGGCCGCCACCCTGGCCAAGCGGCTGAGCGAAGCCAAGCTCATCTAGGAGTGAACGAAATGCCTAACGGAGTACTGATATTCGGAGAAGCAACTGAAGACGGCAAGCTCGCCGGCATCACCGCCGAGCTGAGCGGCGCCGGCACCGCCCTGGGCGGGCCCGTTACCTGCGCCCTGCTCGGCGCCGGCGTCGAAGCGGTCGCCGCCGAAGCTGGCCAGTACGGCGCGGCGAAGGTGATCGTCGTCGACGACCCGGTCCTCAAGGACTACCAGGGCGACGCCTACCTGCCCATCGCAGAGCGCATCGTGAAGGAGGTCGACCCCGCGGTGGTCCTCCTCGGCCAGACGATGATTGGCCGTGACCTCGCGCCGCGCCTCGCCCAGCGCCTCGGCACCGCCGTCGCCATGGACTGCGTCGCCGTCTCCATGGAGGGCGACAAGCTCCTCGCAGAGCGGGCCTGCTACGGCGGCGCCGCCCGCGCCCGCTACACGATCAACGGCTCGCCTCAGATCGCCACCGTGCGCGTAAAGGCGCTCGAGCCGCCGGCCGCCTCCGGCTCCGCCGAAGTTGTGAAACAGGAAGCCGGCATCTCCGCCGACCAGGTCCGCACCACGATCACCGGGCGCAGCAAAGAAGAGGCGGAGGGAATCCGGCTCGAGGATGCGGCGGTCATCGTCGGCGGCGGCCGCGGCGTGGGCGGCCCGGAGGCCTTCCAGCAGCTGGAAGAGCTGGCGGGCATCCTGGGCGGCGCCGTCGGCGCCAGCCGCGCCGTCTGTGACCTGGGCTGGTACCCGGTCGCGACACAGATCGGCCTCACGGGCAAGGTCGTGACGCCGGACCTCTACATCGCNNTACCAGGTCGGCCAGACCGGCAAGGTGGTGGCGCCCGACCTCTACATCGCGATCGGCATCTCCGGCGCCAGCCAGCACATGGCCGGCATCTCCAGCGTCAAGAACATCGCCTCCATCAACAAGGACGCCGACGCCAGCATCTTCAAGTCTTCCCGCTGGGCCGTCGTCCACGACTGGAAGGAGTTCGTGCCGCTGTTCCTCGAAGAGGTGAAGAAGGTCAAGGCCGGCTAGCCTCCACGCAGCGTGCTTACGAGAGGGGCGGCTCTGCGCCGCCCCTTCTTCGCGCCCACGCTTGTCGCCCCTACCGTGTGCCATACTGTCCGTGCTATGCCGCGCCGCTTCAGCCGCGATGAGGCAGACGCCCTGCTGCCACAGATTGCACCGCTCATGACTCAGCTGCGCGATCTCAAGCGCCAGAACGACGAGACTCGCTCCCGGGTCAACGAGCTGCAGGGTACACTGAAGGCCAACGGGCACAGCCTGGACGTCGATATGGCGCGTCTTTCGCAAGCCCTGCAGGGCACCGGTGCTGCGATCAATGGGCTCGTCGAGCGAGTAGCCGGCCTCGGCGTCGAGGTGAAGGACCTGGAGCTGGGTCTGGTAGACTTCCTCAGCGAGCGCGACGGCCGCGACGTCTACCTCTGCTGGAAGCTCGGCGAAGAGCGTGTCTCCTTCTGGCACGAACTGAACACCGGCTACGCCTCGCGGCAGCCTCTGGACTGAAGATGACCGAAGAACAGGCACAGAAGACCGAGACCGACGACCTCGTCGAGCGACTCGACGGCGGGCGGCTCGCCCTCGTTGAGGCGCTCGAAGCCAGCGACCCCGAGGCCTACGCCACGGCCACCGCCGACGGCGAGTCGATCAAGAGGGTCAACGAACGCACCGTGGACGATGTCAACTTCTACTTCGGCCGTCTCGTCGCCCGCGCCCTGAACCTGCCACAGCCGCCCGACCTCGTCCGTGCTGATCTCGGCTCACTCCGAGAAGGCGTAATGGCGTTCCAGGTAGCGCACCGTACACTCGGCACGCTCCTCCACGACCTCTTGCCGGCCGATCTCGAAAAGAAGGCGGAAGACCCGGAGCTCGGCAGCTACGCGCTGCGCCAGGTCCTGGAGCTGGCGGCGGCGCAGTACAACCAGCGCGCACAGGAAGTTCGCCGCCTCGCCGGCGCATAGGCCGTGGCGCCCGGCCGGCCGGTCCGCATCGCGCACGCCTACGGCAACAGCCGCTCCGCACTCCGCCGTGCTCTGGACGCCGACGTCGACATGATCGAGGTCGACGTCTGGTATCGCGGCGGCGACGTGTACGCCCACCACGCGCGGCGGCTCAGCCCCCTGCCCCTGCTCGCTGACAAGAAGATGCCGGGGCATCCGCTGCCGCGGACGGCATTTCCCGTCTGGCCCGGCTACTGGGCGTGGCCGCACATCAACCCACTTAGACTGGGCGAGCTGCTGGAGACCGTCGGCGGCCGCAAGCGACTTCTGCTCGACGTCAAGGGGCGCCACAGGGACGGCCGCAGCGCCCGCTTCGCCGAGGCGATCGCAGGCCGCGTACGCGAGCACCAGGCGTCATCCTGGGCCGTCGTCTGCGGCCAGACGTACCCGGTCCTCAACGCCCTCCGCCGCCTTGACGATGAGATCGAGGTCCGCTACTCGCTGGAGAAGCCGCGCCAGTGGGCGAGCTTCGTCCGCAAGATGGAGGCGCACGAGCGGGTGCGCCAGGTCTGCATCTCCCGCCGCTTCCTGGACGACGATAAAGCCCGCGTCCTGGAGGATAACGGCGTCGACGTCTACGTCTGGACGGTCGATGACCCGGCCGAGGCCAACCACTGGCTCGAGCAGGGCGCCGACGGCATCATCAGCAACAACTTGAAGCTCCTGGAAGCTCTGCCGCGCCGCCCAAGCCGCCCGTAGAGGCACACACCTCTCTACTCTTTTCGGATCAGGTGCACCGCCGTCGCCTTCAACGTCGCGACGACTGCCGCTCCCGGCGCCAGCGAGAGCTCCTCCAGCGACCGCTTCGTGATCAGCGCGACAAGCGGAAACCCGGCGTCGAGCTCGACACGAGCCCAGGGGCCTGCCGCCGTGACGCGGCTCACCGTCGCCGGCAGGCGATTGCGTGCGCTGGTCGGGCCGCCGTCTCCGGCCGGGCTGATCGTGACGTCCTCGGGCCGAACGCAGACGAGCACGCCGTCGCCGGGTGACACGTCCCCGCCGGCCTCGATCAGCTGCTCGCCGACCTTGACCGACGCCAGCCCGTCCGCAACGTCCTGCACGCGTCCCGGAGCGATCGTCTCGATCCCGACGAAAGCCGCCACTTCCTCGTCGGCCGGCGCCGCGAAGATCTCCTGCGGCGTGCCTTCCTGGCGGATGCGGGCGTCCATCAGCACGGCCAGGCGGTCGCCCAGGCGCAGCGCCTCGTCGCGGTCGTGCGTGACGAACACAGTTGCCGCGTCGCCGTCGCCCAGCGCCCGCGACAGGTCGTCCATCAGCGCCTGCCGCGTCGGCTCGTCAAGCGCCGCGAACGGTTCGTCCAGGAGTAGCACATCGGGCTCCAATACCAGCGCCCGCGCCAGGCTCGTGCGCTGCGCTTCGCCTCCGGAGAGGGTGCGCGCCGAGCGCCCCGCCAGCTCAGCGATGCCGAAGCGATCCATCCACCTGCGGGCCCGCTCGCGCCGTTCGTCTCGTGGCACACCGCGCAGCGAGAGGCCGGTCGTCACGTTCGCCTCGACCGTCGTATCCAGCAGCAGCGGCTCCTGGAAGACGACCGCCATGCGCCGCCGGTAGGCCAGATAGGGCCCGCTCGCCGGCGCGCCTGCGAACAAGACTTCCCCGCGCTTGGGCTTCTCCAACAAGCCGAGGACGTTAATCAGCGTGCTCTTGCCGGCGCCGTTCGGCCCGACGACGGCCAGAACCTCTCCTGCGCCTACGTCCAGCCGGTCGACCTCCAGCACCGTGCGGCCGCCCTTCTCGACCCGCACGCCGCGCAGCCCGATTCGTGACTCCGTCACGACGCCGACCGCCTCTGCTGCAGGACGGTCAGCGCGCCGACGACGACAAAGATGATGGCGAGCAGGATCAGCGATAGGGCTATCGCGACGTCGAAGTCCCCCTGTTGCACCTCCAGAAGCAGCGCCGACGTGAGCGTCTGTGTCGAACCGCGGATGTTGCCGCCGACCATGATTGTGGCGCCCACCTCCGAAACCGCCGCGCCGAAGCCGGCCATCACAGCCGCCAGCAGCGACAGCCGCGCCTCCCGGAAGAGTAGCAGACCGGCCTGCCAGCGGGAGGCGCCGAGCGCCAGGATCTGCAGGCGCAGCCGGGGGTTCACGCTCTGCAGGGCAACGACGGCAAGCGCCGTCACCACCGGGGTGGCGATCACCGCCTGGGCGATGATGATCGCCGTCGGCGTGAAGAGCAGGCCCAGCTGGCCCAGCGGCCCGGTCCGCCAGAGCATGATCGCCACGATCAGCCCCACGGCCACCGGCGGCAGCGCCATGCCCGCATTGAATGCGCTCAGCGCCAGCGTCCGCCCCGGCGGCGCGCGGAAGACGAGCAGGGAGGCGATCCCAAAGCCGATCACCACCGCGATCAGGGTCGCCGTGCCGGAGACGTAGAGCGAGGTCAGCGCCACCTCGTACACGTAGGCGTCGCCGGTGAAGATCAGCTCGACCGCTTCCTTGATTCCGTCCCAGATCAGGTCCATCGCGATGCCTAGTCTAGAAGAAGCGGCTCGAACAGGCTCTCGCCGTACTCGTCCTGACCGAACCCGGCGATCAGCTGTTGCGCCCGCGCCGAGACCATGAACTCAATCCAGGCGTCGGCGGCGTCTTCGTTCACCTTGCCCAGGCGCCCGGCGTCCAGCCGCAGCACCGAGTAGACGTTGGGCTCGGCCGTGTCCCGGAACAGCTCGCTGATCTGCAGCCGCCCGGCGAAGGCAGCGAATGTCGCGCTGTCGACTAGAGTGTAAGCCGCGCCGTCGTTGGCAACTTGCAGGCTCTGCCCCTGACCGGATGCCGACACGCGATACCAGCCATCGCCGGCGGGATCGACACCGGCCTCGGCCCAGGTCGCCAGCTCCCGGCGGTGTGTGCCCGACTCGTCGCCGCGGCTAACGAACGAGCTCCCGGAAGCGGCGATGCGCCCGAAGGCGTCGGCGAGGGTCTGCGCGCCGGCGACGCCCGCAGGGTCGCTCGCCGGCCCGACGACCAGGAAGTCGTTGCGCATGACCGGCGTCCTCTGAAGCGCGAAACCGTCCCCGATCAACGCCTGTTCATCCTCGGGCGAATGCGCCATGATCACGTCGAGCTCGCCTCGCCGTGCCAGAGCCAGCAGCTGTCCGGACCCGAGCGCTATCGGCTTCACATCGAGGTCGGATTCGTCCTCGAAGGCGGCCACCAGCTCGTCCAGAAGGCCCGAGTCATGCATGCTCGTCGTCGCCCCCAGAAGTAGCTCGTCGTCGGAGCTGCAGGCGGCAAGCAGGCCCATCGCCGCCAGCGACACGAGAGCAAGCCTGAAAACCACTGCCAGCATGCGCCGGATGATAGACCCGCCTCCCGCGCGCACGCAACGGCCCCCGCTAAGGACCTTCGGCGTCGGCGCGCTTCGCGCCACCGGCCAGCGGCGGCATCGCGGGCTCGCCCTCGCCGGCGGGCGGCGGCGCCTCCTCAACCGGCATGTGCGTCTTGCGTAACGGCTCCTCCTTGAGGAAGGCGCCCGCCACGACCGCCAGGCAGAGCACCCAGATCGCGATGAAGAACGACTCCGAGACGCCCGCCGCCAGCGAAACGCGCACGCCCGTCACCGTCTCCTCGAACAGCGCCTGCCCGGTCTCTCCAAAGCTCGCGAACGCAGCCTGCACCTGGTCCAGCGCCGCCGGGTTCAGCAGGAACTGCGGGTCGTCCAGCGCCTGCGAGAGCTGCTCCTGCTCGCGGACCACCGTCGGCACGTTCTCCTCGATGCCGTCGTGGTACTGCGCCTGGATCACGGAGAACATGATCGCCACGCCCATCGTCCCGCCGACGGAGCGCAGGAACTGCATCGTCGAGGTCGAGATGCCCATCACCGGGTAGGGCACGGAGTTCTGCACGGCGAGCGTGAAGAGCGGGATCGAAGTTCCCAGTCCGATGCCGAAGATGATCATCGCGTAAGTGACTTCGCGCCGGGTCGCCGTTGCGTCCATCGTCGACAGGTACCCCATGCCGAGGACCATCACGATCAGGCCGACGACGCCGAGGATGCGATACTTGCCCAGCCGCGACATCACCTGCCCGGAGATGGCGGCGGCGATCGCCATCGCTATCATCATCGGCATCGTGACGAACCCGCTTCTGGTCGCCGAGGCGCCCAGCACGCCCTGGACGAACAGCGGGATGTAGAAGAGGCTCCCCATCATCGCGAATCCGGTGATCAGCGTCACCAGCGACGAGACGGTGAAAACCCGGTTCTTGAACAGGTGCATCGGCAGCAACGGCTCCTCAGTACGCAGCTCCGCATAGACGAACAAAGCAAGCGCCACCACAGACCACGCCAGGAAGCCGATGACCTCGGGCGAGACCCAGGCGTAACGATCGCCGGCCCAGGTGAACGCCAGCAGCATCGGCACCGTCGTCGCGCAGAGCAGCACGAGGCCGCGGTAGTCGATCTTTGGCGTAGTCAGCGGACGCAAGCGCGGCATCCCGAAGCCCAGCAGCGCCAGCGCCACGCCGCCCATCGGAAGGTTGATGTAGAAGACCCAGCGCCAGTCCACGTGGTCCGTCAGCGTGCCACCGATCAGCGGCCCCAGCACGCTCGCCGCCGCGAAGACGCCAGACATCAGGCCCATCCAGCGCCCTCGCTCCGCCGGCGGGAAGACGTCGCCGACGATCGTGAAGGCGATCGACATGATCATCCCGGCGCCGAAACCCTGGATCACCCGGAACGCGATCAACTGCTCGATGTTCTGGGACGAGCCCGAGAGCGCCGAGCCGAGCAGCAGGACGAAGATTCCCGCCATAAAGAACGGCTTGCGCCCGAACATATCCGACAGCCGCCCGACGATCGGAACTGTCGTCGTCGCCGCCAGGAGGAAGCCGGTACCGACCCACGAGAACAGCCCGAAGCCACCGAGGTCCGCTACGATCTTCGGGATCGACGTGGCCACCACCGTCTGGTCCATCGCCGCCGTGAAGAGGCCGAGCATCGTGCCGGCGATCACCAGCACCTTCGTCCGCGTGTCCAGCTCGGCGATCGGCCGCATGCCACGAGGGACGGGAGGGGATGCGTCCACTAACCCTGCTCCTCGCTCGCCACGCTCTCGACAGCCTCGTTCAGATCGCGGAGCGCCTCGACGACACGCTTCACCTGCTCGTCGTCGAGCCGGTCGAAGACGCGGGCCAGCCGCTCGCGGCCCATGCTCTGCAACTCACGGAAGACGCTGGCGCCCTTGTTCGTCAGGCGGTGACGCACGAGGCGACGGTCGCTCTCGTCCACGTCGCGCGCCACGAGCTTGTTCCGCACAAGTCGGTCTACGATGCGTGTGACGGTCGAAGGGCGGACGTTCAAGCGCTCAGCCAGTTCGCCGGCCGCGAGGCCATCCTCCATCTGCAGCGTGTAGAGCACGCGGACCTGGGTCATCGTTAGCCCCAGGCCGGCCCACTGCTCCATGCGCGCCGGGTCGGCCCGAACGAGCAGCTGACCGAATAGCTGGAAGGCCTGCGTCCTCAGCGCCTCGTCAATTGTTTGCATAGTCGTAAACCTTTCGCGTTACGCGAAGCATATCACGCCGGCGCCGACTGCGACAGCGCCCCGGTGTTACGATCAGCAGGTGCCCACCGAGTTCGAGCCCCAGACCGAAAACGCCGCCCTGAAGTCGGCTATCGCCGACGCCATCGATGAAGCCGGGGGCGCCCTGCCCTTTCGCGACTTCATGGAGCTGGCGCTCTACCACCCGGCTCTCGGCTACTACACCTCGGCGCGCGAGGTGATCGGCCGCAGCGCCGACTACCTGACGAGCCCGGAGCTGACCCCGCTCTTCGGCGCCATGCTCGGCCGGCAGCTGCGCGAGATGTGGGAGCGCCTCGACCAACCTGAGCGCTTCGACGCCGTCGAGGGCGGCCCCGGGACGGGCGTTCTCGCACGCGACGTGCTCGCCTGGGCCGCCCGCACCACGCCCGAGTTCGCTGCCGCGCTGCAGTACACGCTCGTCGAGAAGAGCCCCGCGCTCGTCAAGCGCCAGCGGGCGACGCTCGCCGCGGAAGGCCTCAAAGCCCGCTGGAGCAAGAGCCTCCCGGCAGGAGTCCGCGGCTGCATCTTCTCCAACGAGCTGCTGGACGCCCTGCCCGTTCATCTCGTAGCCGTCGAGGACGGCGCGCCGCGCGAGGTCTACGTGAAGCGAGACGGCGACGGCTTCGGCGAGGAGCTGCGCGACCCGCCTGCGGACGTAGCCGCATACTTTGAGACGCTCGGCCTTTTGCCAGGGGAAGGCTGCCGGGCCGAGGTCAACCTCGAGGCGCCGCGCTGGATGGCGAACGCCGCCCGCGCCCTCGCACGCGGCTTCGTCCTCACATTCGACTACGGCTACGAGGCCGAAGACCTCTACGCCCCCTGGCGGACCGACGGCACTCTCCTCTGCTTCTACCGCCAGAACCCCTCGTCCAACCCGTACGCGCGGATCGGCCGCCAAGACATCACGTCGCACGTCGACTTCACGACGATCCGCCGCGGCGGCGAGAACGCTGGCCTGCGGACGCTCGGCATCACCTCGCAGGCGGAATTCCTGAACGCGCTCGGAATCGGCGAGGCGCTGGAGCCTCCGGCGGGCGACCGGCCGGGCATGGAAGAGTACTTCGCCCGCCGCCGCGCCGTCACCGACCTGATCGACCCGGGCGGCCTCGGTCGCATCAGAGTGCTCGTGCAGTCGATGTCGGCGGCTGGTCCGCTGACCGGCCTCTCCACCGGCGACGCCTGATGGTCGCCACCGGCAAGCTCGCACCCGGGTTCACGCTCCCGACGACCGCTGGCGACATCTCGCTCGCCAATCTCAGCTCGCGCGGCAAGGTCGTGCTCGCCTTCTACACCGAAGACGCTACGCCGCTCTGCTCCACGCAACTCTCGATGCTCAAGGACGACTACGACACCATCCGCGAGCTCGGCGCGTCCGTGCTCGCGGTCAGCGCTGACTCGCTGGACTCGCATCGGCTGTTCGCGGAGCGCATCGGCGGCGCGCCGTTCCCGCTCGCCAGCGACGAGGACCTCGCGGCCGCCCGCCTCTATGGCGTCGCGGATGAGGAGGCGAAACGCGCTCAGCGCGCGATGTTCGTCATCGACGAGGCCGGCATCGTCGCCCACGCCGAGCCGTGGTTCCAGCCGGGCAACCCCACACAATACGAAGCGATCTTTCGCGCGCTCGGTCTGGAAATCTAGGCGGCGCGCCCTTCACGCTGGCTCAGCATGCGCTAGAATAGCCACCGCAACAAAGAGGGAGACGCCTTGCGCACGTTCGAATACAGGGCCCCGGAGACGCTCGACGAAGCGGTCAGCCTGCTGGAAGCGGCCGGCGGCTCAGCGCGGCCGCTCGCCGGCGGCACCGACCTTGTCGTGCAGATGAAAGAGCACGCCACCCGCTTCCCCTACCCCGAGACGATCGTCAGCCTGGACCGCATATCGGAGCTGCGGGGCGTCGACTTCTCGGAGGCCGACGGCCTGCGCATCGGTGCCGGCGCCACGATGACAGACGTCGCCACGCACCCGGCGGTCCGCGAACGGTATGCGGCGCTGGCCGAGGGCGCCGGCGTCGTCGGCTCGCTGCAGACGATGAACATGGCGACGATCGGTGGCAACGTCTGCAACGCCGCGCCTTCCGCCGACACCGCACCGCCGCTACTCCTTTACGACGCCGAGGCCGTAATAGTCGGCCCGGCTGGCCGCCGGACGCTACCGGTCGCCGAGTTCTTCCGCGGCCCCGGCGAGACGGCCCTTGAGCCCGACGAACTGCTCGCCGAGCTGCGCCTGCCGGTACCTCCAGCGGGAACCAGCGCCGTCTACCAGCGAAACACGCCCCGCAAGCAGATGGACATCGCCGTAGTCGGCGTCGGCATAGCGCTGACGCTGTCCGGTGACAAGATCGACCGCGCCCGTGTTGCGCTGGGAGCGGTGGCGCCAACACCGATCCGCGCCGCCGCTGCGGAGTCGGCCCTCGTAGGCCAGCCCGCGAACGAAGAGACGTTCGCGAAAGCCGCGGACGCCGCCGCCGGGGACAGCTCTCCGATCTCCGACCTCCGCGCCTCCGCCGAGCACCGCCGCCACCTGGTCAAGGTGATGACGGCGCGCCTTCTGGCAATCGCCGCCACGCGCGCGAAGGGTACCGCCTAGTGCCCAGACAGTTGATCAGCCTGACCGTCAACGGGCGCCAGCGAGAGGTCGCCGTCGAGCCGCACTGGACGCTCCTCGAGACCGTCCGCGAGGCGCTGGACCTCACCGGCTCCAAGGAAGGGTGCGGCACCGGCGACTGCGGCGCCTGCACGATGACCGTTGACGGCCGCATCGTCACGGCCTGCCTGATGCTCGCCCCGCAGGCGGACGGCCGCGAAGTGACAACGATAGAGGGCCTGCAGCGCAACGGCTCGCTCGATCCGGTGCAGCAGGCGTTCATCGAGGCCGGCGGCCTGCAGTGCGGCTTTTGCATCCCCGGCATGATCGTCGCCGCGCGCAACCTCCTTGACGACAACCCGAGCCCGACCCTCGACCAGATCCGCGAGGGCCTGGCCGGCAACCTCTGCCGCTGCACCGGCTACACCAAGATCTACGAGGCGGTCGAGCTGGCCGCTGAACGCATCCGGGGAGGCGCTTGATGGCCCAGGAGACGAAGGTCCGCGAGACAACCGGCGGCGGCAACGGCCACACGGCTGTCGGCCAGCGCGTCACACGCCTCGACGGAACGGCCAAGGTCACCGGCAAGACCGTCTACGCCGACGACATGAACTTGCCCGGCATGCTGCACGCCAGCGCCTTCTACGCCCCTCACGCTCACGCCCGCATCAAGTCGATCGACACGGCGAAGGCGCGTGCCGTGCCCGGTGTCTACGCCGTGATCACCGCCTCCGACCTGCCCGAGTACAACCGCAACGACAGCAACCGCCGCGGCCTGATCTTCCCGGACGAGGAGGTCCTATACTACGGCCAGCCCATCGCCGCGGTGCTTTCGGAAGACCCGCACGTCGCCGAAGAGGCAGTTGGCCTGATCGAGGCCGAGTTCGAGCCCCTGCCAGCCGTCCTCGATCCCGTCGCCGCCATGGAGAAGGACTCGCCCCTCGTGCGCGAACCGCTGGGCGACGTCGACCGCTCCGAGGAGCGCGGCCACGTCTCGGTCGAGACCGAGGAGACGGAGCAGGCGGACGAGCCGACGAACATCGCCTCAACCACGCCGTTCGACCGCGGCAACGTCGAGGCCGGCTTCGCCGAAGCGGACGTCGTGATCGACCGCACCTGGCGGTCAGCGATGGTCCACCAGAGCTACATCGAGCCGCACTCGACGATCGCGGATTACGACGTCAGCGGCGAGCTGCGCGTCTGGACGAGCACGCAGGCGCCGTTCTACATCCGCGACGAGCTGGCGCAGGCGCTCGGCCTGCCGGAAAACCGCATCCGCGTCACGGCGACTGAGGTGGGAGGCGGCTTCGGAGGCAAGATCTACCTCACGGAGCTGATGGTCGCCGCCCTCGCCATCGCCGTCCAGCGCCCGGTCAAGTACATCATGAGCCGCAAGGACGACATGCTGGCCGCGACGCCGGCGCCCTACGCCCACATCGAGCTCAAGACGGGGATGAAGCGCGACGGCACGCTGACCGCGCTGCAGGCCCGCCTGATCTACGACTCGGGCGCCTTTCCCGGCGCGCCGGTGCTGCCGGGCTGCATGCTGATCGGCGGCTACTACCGCTGTGACAACATCGACATCAAGGGCTATGAGGTGCTCACGAACAGAGTCAGCGTCGGTGCGCTGCGGGCGCCCGGGGCGCACAACGCTACCTTCGCCATCGAATCGCACATGGACCTGATGGCAAAAGAGCTGGGCCTCGACCCGCTGGAGGTGCGCCTCAAGAACGCCGTCGGCGAGGGTGACCTCATGCCCAACGGCCAGACCTACCCCGCGATCGGCCTCCGCGAGTGCCTGGAGGCGATCGCCGAAAGCGACGTCTGGCGGCGCCGGCGCGAAATCGAGGCGGCGCCCAACCGCGGCGTCGGGCTCGCCGTCGGCGGCTGGCTCGGCGGCCTGCAACCGGCCAGCGCGATCGCCTGCCTCAACGCCGACGGCACCGTCAACGTCACCGTCGGCTCAGCGGACATCACCGGCAGCAACACCTCGTTCCAGCAGATCACCGCCGAAGTCCTCAACGTGCCGCTCGACATGGTCAACGTCGAGACGGGCGACACGAAGACCGCGCCCTACGCCGGCATGAGCGCCGGCAGCAAGACCGTGTACACGGTCGGCCGGGCCGTCAAGGAAGCCGCGGAAGACCTGCGGCAGCAGATGTTCGAGCTGGCCCAGAAGCGCCTCGAAGTCGGGCCGGAGGACATGGAGGTCGCTAACGGCCAGGTGCAGGTCAAGGGCGCGCCTGACCGCGCGATGACGTTCAAACGCTTCGGCAAGCTGAGCACGAATTTCGGTGCGCCGTTTCCCGTCATCGTCGGCCGTGGGTCGATCACCGCGCGCAAGACCGCGCCGGGCTTTAGCGCCCAGGCGGCCGATGTCGAGGTCGACCCCGACACCGGCGACGTCACGCTGCACGGGTACGCCATCGCCCAGGACGCCGGCTTCGCCATCAACCCGCTCTCCGTCGAAGGGCAGATGCAGGGCGGCGCCAGCCAGGGCATCGGCATCGCCCTCTGGGAAGAGATGCAGTACGACGAGCAGGGCCGCCTGCTCAACCCGAACCTGCTCGACTACCGCCTGCCGACCACGCGCGACCTGCCGCCGATCGAGACGATAATCGTCGAGGTGCCCTCGGAGGAAGGCCCGTTCGGCGCGCGCATCGTCGGCGAGCCATCGATCGTCGCCGGCGCAGCCGCCATCGGAAACGCCATCGACAACGCCGTCGGCGCGCGCGCTGACGAAGCGCCGATCACCCCGGAGCGCCTGCTCCGGGCAATGGGTAAGCTATAGCCGCAACGACAGCAGCCGCCCGCTGCCAGAGAAAGTGGAGGAGAACCGCCCGATGACCCCGACCAAAGACCAGATCCGCGAGTACTACGCCGCCGCCCTGGAGCGCTGCCTCGAGGCCTTCTCTCAGCTCGAGGAGAAGGAGCTGAAGAAGAAGGCCTCCGACAACTGGACCGCCAGGGAGCACATCGCCGGCATCGTCGCCACGACGGAGAAGGAGACGGTGCCGCTGACCCGCCAGGCGCTGGCCGGCGAGCCGCCGAACATCCCCGGCTTCGCACAGCGCACCGACCTGCTCGGCTTCCGCCAGGCCATCATGGAGGAGCTCCGCGACCTCCCCGTCCCCGAGCTTCTCCAGCGGATGCGCGCTATCTTCGAAGAGCACATCGCGCTTCTGGACACGCTCAGCGATAGTGATCTCGACAAGCCGGCGAACAGCCCGGGCTGGGACCGCCCCGGCACCGTCCGCGACCTCTTCTTCGCCAGTTACCTCTTCCTCCCCGGCCAGTACCAGGAGATCCGCCACGCCGCCAAGAAGAAGCTGCCGCACTGGATCGAGGCCAGCACGCCGGACCAGGTGAACTACCACATGAGCCGCATCTTCCACTACATGCCGCTCATCTTTAACAGCGACAAGGGCGCGGACCTGCAGGCCAACTACCAGTTCACGATGGAGGGCGATGGCGGCGGCCAGTGGGCGATCGAGATCGCCAACGGCCGGGCCGACGCCCAGACGGGAGCCCTGGAGAGCCACGACATCGAGATCAAGNNCACCACCGGTGACCTCAACGCCATGTGGGCGATCACGACCAGGAAGGTCCAGCTCGGCGGCAACGCCGGCCTGGCGATGAAGCTCAGCGACCTCTTCTCTGCCGAGGGGTAACCGTCCCGCGCGAGGGAGCCGCAACTCGAGCGCCGGACGCCAGTGGTCCGGCACGCGTGCTAGTATGTGCCCTCAAGCTAGCACAGGAGGTGACATGACGCAGACCGGCCAGGCAGCCCTTTCCACCGAAGCTCTTGAACAACTTCGCGCCAGCATCCGTGGCCCCGTCTTCGCCGCCCCGGACGAAGGCTACGACGAGGCCCGCAGCATCTGGAACGCCATGATCGATAAGCGGCCGGCGGCCATCGCCCGCTGCACCGGCACGGCCGACATCATCGAAGCCCTGCGACTGGCGCGAGAGTGGGACGCCCCGCTGTCTGTCCGCGCAGGTGGTCACAACATCGGCGGCACATCCCTCTGCGATGACGGGATCGTCGTCGACGTCTCTCACTTGAAGGGAGTACACGTTGACCTTCAGAACGAGACGGTGCGCGTCCAGCCCGGCGTCCTGCTGGGCGACATCGACCGCGAGACCCAGGCCTTCGGCCGCATCGTTCCCTCAGGGTTCGTCTCCCAGACCGGTATTTCCGGCCTCACGCTCGGCGGCGGCTTCGGCTGGCTCACACGGAAGTGGGGCTTCACTTCTGATCACCTGATCTCGGCAGACGTCGTCACCTTTGATGGCGACCTCGTCCGTGCCAGCGAAAGCGAAAACCCGGATCTCTTCTGGGGCCTCCGCGGAGGAGGCGGCAACTTCGGCATCGTCGCTTCGTACGAGTACCGCCTGCGGACGTTCGGTCCGGCTGTGGTAGCCGGCATGGTTGCTCACCCGATGGATCAGGTGGACGGAGTGATCTCGTTCTTCCGCGAGTTCTCCGAGGCGGCTTCCGACGACCTGACCTGCGTCCTCCTTCTTCGGATCGCCCCGCCGGCGCCCTTCTTGCCGACAGAGATCCACGGCAAGCCGATCGCCGCAATCGTCGTCTGTCACGCCGGCCCTCTCGATCAGGCCCAGGAGGACTTGAAGGCGCTCAAGGAGTTCGGCTCTCCCGTCGCCGACACGATCGAGCCGAAGCCTTTCGTCGCCCACCAGTCTGCGCTCGACGGCACGCAGCCGCCCGGCCGCTACTACTACTGGAAGTCGGACTATCTGCCAGGCGTGACCGACGCCGCTCAGCAGACCCTGATCCAGCACACCGCCGAGTTCCCTTCGCCCGAGTCCGCGGTTCTCGTTTTCCAGCTCGGCGGCGAGGCGGCGCGCATCGACGACAACATCTCCGCCGCCGCCCACCGCGACGCCGCCTTCGTCCTCAACGTCGCATCTTCATGCATTGACCCGGCCAGGATCGATGCATGCAAAGGCTGGGCGCGCGACACATGGTCCGCCATGCGTCCCCATTCCACAGGCGGCGTTTACGTCAACTTCCTCACTGAAGACGAGGGCGATGACCGCACTATGGAAGCGTACGGCAGAGAGAAGTTCGAGCGGCTCGCCGCTCTCAAGAAGAAGTACGACCCCGGGAACTTCTTCCGCGTCAACCGCAACATCCAGCCGGCCTGACGGGCGGCGCACAGGCCCGCTACAAACCGCATGAGCACTGGCCGCCCGAACAACATCGTGGCAATACTCCTCGCCGCCGGCGAGTCGACACGCATGGGCTCGCCAAAGCCGCTGCTGCCCTGGCACGGCGCCACTCTCATTGAGTACCAGATCGCGCAGCTCCGCGAGGCCGGCGCCGGCGATGTCATCGCCGTCCTTGGTCAACACGCCGAAGATGTCTTGCCGCTCGTCACAGGCGCTGGCGGGCGCGCGGTAGTCAACGAGAGCTACCGCGAAGGCCGCGCTTCATCTCTCCGCGCCGGGGCCGCAGCCGTCGAGAGCGGAGAGACCGTCGTGGTCATCTCAGTCGACCAGCCGCGCCCGGCTGCCGTCACGCGCCGGCTGCTCGCCGAGCACACCTCCGGCATCACCGTCCCCGCTCACGCTGGGCATCGCGGCCATCCCGTGGTCCTGGACGGCGCGCTCCTTTCCGAGCTCCGGGAAGCCGGCGAAGCGTCGCAGGGCCTGCGCGGCGTCATCGCCCGCCACGCAGCCGAGGTGCACGAGGTGCCGTTCGACTCAACCGAGGTTCTTCTCGACCTGAACACACCGGAGGACTACCAGCGGGCGACGGCCCGCGATCACCCTTGACGCGCACGTCAAGGTCTGCAAACATACGAACCGCTTAGAAGGAGGTTACGCCCGTGGCCCAAGAAGCGCCTACCGAGAAGAAGACCAACCCGATCATCCCGTTCATCCGCATCCCGGAGAACTACCCCAAAGAGGAAGCCTACCTCTGGGGCATGCAGTGCGGCAGCTGCAAGGCCAAGTTCCTCGGCGCCCGCGTCGCCTGCGGGAAGTGCGGCGAGACGGAGAAGCTCAACGAGATCAAGTTCGGCGATGAGGGCGAGATCTACGTCTTCAGCGTCGTCCACCAGACAGTCCCCGGCCTCGAGGCCCCTTACGTCGGCGCCATCATCGACCTTGACGACGGCGTCTCCGTTCGCGCTAACGTCTACGGCCTCGACCCGGAAAAGCCCGATGCCAGCTGGTTCGGCAAGCGCGTCAAGATGTTCACTGAAATCACGGCTCAGGACCGCGACGGCAACGACGTGGTCGCGGCCAAGTTCAAGGTCCAGGAGTAGCGGCCGCCGGCGGCGGACCGAAGGAAGGAAATCGCAATGCGTGATGTAGCAATCGTCGGTGTGAACATGCTCAAGTTCGGGCGCTACCCGGACAAGGACGTCGTCCAGCTGGCGGCCGAGTCGTCCATTGCCGCGCTCAAGGACGCCGGCTGCTCGATCAAGGACATTGAGATCGTCGTCAGCGGCAACCTCTACCAGTCGAACGCCATGGTCGGCCAGCGCGTGATGAAGGAGATCGGCGCCACCGGCGTCCCCGTCGTCAACGTCGCCAACGCCTGCGCCACCGGCTCCACCGCCTTCCGCGAGGCCTACTACGCCGTCGCTTCCGGCGCCTACGACACGGCGATGGCGATCGGCAGCGAGCAGATGGGTAAGATGGGCCTCCTCGGCGCCGGCGGCGGCGGCGACCGCGCCTACAGCACCGAGGGCGTCATGGGCACCGGCCTGATGCCGGGTGTCTTCGGCCAGGCCGGCGCCGAGCACATGCGCAAGTACGGCACGACGCAGGAGCAGATCGCCAAGATCGCGGTCAAGAACCACAAGCACTCGCTCCTCAACCCGCTGGCCCAGTACCAGGTGGAGACGCCGCTTGAGGACGTCCTCAACGCGCGCGTCATCGCCTGGCCCAACACGCTATACATGTGCTGCCCCACCGGCGACGGCGCCTCCGCGGCGGTCATCATGTCGGCGGAAAAGGCCAAGAAGTTCACCAGCAAGCCCGTCTGGGTTGCCGCCTCCGTCCTCACCTCGGACCCCTACCAGGAGCGCAACCCGACGATGTTCGACATCAACACGCTCACCCAGAACGCCTCGAAGCAGGCGTACGAGACGGCCGGCATCGGCCCCGAGGACCTCGACATGGTTGAGCTGCACGACTGCTTCGCCACGGCCGAGCTTCTTCACTACGAGANNGAGCGCGACCTGGTGATGCCCGACGTCAACACCTGCACGCGGCGGGCGGCGAAGCAGGCCTACGAGATGGCCGGCGTCGGCCCGGACGACCTCGACCTCGTCGAGCTGCACGACTGCTTCGCCACCGCCGAGATCCTCCACTACGAGAACCTCGGCCTCTGCGGCGAAGGCGAAGCGGGCAAGCTGATCGACGACGGCGAGACCTACAACGGCGGCAAGATCCCGGTCAACGTCAGCGGCGGCCTGCTCTCCAAGGGCCACCCGCTGGGCGCGACCGGCGTCGCCAACATCACCGAGATCGTCTGGCACCTGCGCGAGGAAGCCGGCGACCGACAGGTTAAGGGCGCCAAGACCGGCCTCGCTCACGTCATCGGCCTCGGCTCCGCCTGCACGATCCACGTACTCAAGCGCTAGACCGGGCGCACGAGCGAGAAATCAAAGGGCCGGCGTCCGCCGGCCCTTTCTCTCCGTCCTTTAACCCGTCATGTGACCTGGGTCACAATACTTTGCGAATTCGCTGTGCTGGAATAGAATAACGCCCCAAGGGGAGATACACACATGACCGATCCATCAACGCTTGCCCGGCGTCCGGGCTTCACCATCCACCTGAAGGTCGCCGGGTAGCGCCCGTGGAGCTCACCTTCCTCGGTTCCGCCAACGCCTTCGCCGCTGATGGACGTTACTGGAGTTCCTTCATCGTCGACGGCAAGTACCAGTTCGACGCGCCGCCAACACTCCTTCCGCACCTCAAGCAGCTCGGCGTTTCGCTGCCCGACATCGAGGTCATCTTCATCTCCCACCAGCATGGCGACCACTTCGTCGGCCTCCCGTTCCTCATGCTTGAGTACGTCTACATGACCAAGCGCACCAGCGACCTGACGATCGTCGGTCCACCCGGCTGCGAGGAGTGGCTCGAAGACTTCGCCGAGCGCGTCTATCCCAACATCCTCAGCGGTTCCAATTACAGGCGCATCTACGTCGAAGCCGACCCAGGCCGCGAGCAGCAGGCCGGCGACCTCNNGACCTCACTTTCCAGGCTTACCCGATGAGCCACGTGAACGAGAGCGGCGGCGCGGGCGCCTTCGGTTACCGCGTCCGCATCGGCGACAAGACAGTCGCCTACACGGGCGACACGATGTTCTGCCAGGAGGCGATCGAGTTAGGCAGGGGCGCCGATGCTTACGTCGTCGACTGCACTTACAGCGAGGGCTGCGGGCCAGAGCACATGGGCCTGGATGATGTGAAGAAGATCCGCGAGAGCCTTTCGCCGGAGACAACGATCATCCTCACCCACCTCAACGGCCGCCCCAGCGTCAACGGCCTGGCCAACACCCTGATCGCCGAAGACCTCAAGACTTTCCGGTTCTAGCTAGCGCCTCACCCCCGGCGCCTGTACGCTCAACGCCATGAGCGAATCAGTTGCCGTCCTGGGCGCTGGAAACATGGGCACCGCGCTCGCCCAGGTCACCGCCACCAACGGCCACCGGGTGCGTCTCTGGAGCATCGAACGCGATGTCCTGGAGGAGGTGCGTGACAAGCACCTGAACACCCGCTACCTGGATGACGTGCGCCTCAACGACCGGGTGGAAGCGGCCTGGGAGATGGGCGCCGCCGTCGAGGGCGCGCGGCTCGTCATCTTGAGCGTACCGTCGCAGGTCGTGCGCGCCGTCGCTGCCGATCTCGCCGATGTCATCAAGCCCGGCCAGCTCGTGCTCAACGTCGGCAAAGGCCTCGAGGCCGGGAGCCACCTNNCGTCGGCAGCATGGGCGGCCCGGCAATCGCGATCGAAATGGCGCGCGGGCAACCGATGGCGACGATCATCGGCCTGCCGGGTGAAGACAAGCGGGCCGCCTGCCAGGCGATCCTCCAAAACAACCACCTCAAGGTCCAGACCACGCCCGACGTCACCGGCCTCGAGCTGTGCTCCACGCTCAAGAACGTCTACGCCATAGCCCTCGGGATCGCCGACGGCCTCCAGCTCGGCACGAACACTAAGGCCTTCCTCGCCACTCTCGGCCTTGATGAGATGGCCGAGATCACAACGCGCCTCGGCGGCCAGCGCGAGACCGTGTTCGGCCTCGCCGGCCTCGGCGATCTGCTGACGACCGGTTTCAGCCCTCACAGCCGCAACCGCACGCTGGGCGAGCGCCTGGGCAAGGCGGCTGACTGGCAGCGCTTCGTCCGCACCAACACGGTCGAAGGGGTCGCAGCCTGTCGCTCGGTCGCGGAGCTGGCCGGAGACACGAGTCGCCTGCCGCTACTGGCACTCCTTCACGAGGTGCTCTTCGCCGGGGCGCCGGCGCCCGCCTCCATGCGCCGCTTTCTCGAAACGTTCTCCTACCCCTGAGCGCGCGCCGGGTCTAGCCCGCGGAACCGGCTTCGTCCAGCGCCTCGGCCAGCGTGTGCCAGGCCAGCGTGGCGCACTT
>JABAOE010003055.1_pt3 | contig 29156 bp, 29 predicted proteins | sample 7062141 | NCBI WGS metagenome assembly JABAOE01 (sample SAMN14538627, study PRJNA623070) | marine sediment metagenome | biome: marine biome [ENVO:00000428]; feature: marine pelagic biome [ENVO:01000023]; material: deep marine sediment [ENVO:00002113] | place: India: Gulf of Khambhat ...
TCGAGCAGGCTCACGTTTAAGTCCGCACGCGATAGCGTGCGCCGCCAAATAGCATCGTCATCAATGGCCAGAGCAGCGAGCCGCTTATGACCGGCCCCCAGTAGGTGATCGAGGGAGTATTTACGCCCGCGACGCCATTGATCCAGAACAGTATGAATTGATACAGCGCAAGCAATGCGCAGACGGTTATCGACAGCTGCAATGTCGGGAACTGGCGCATCTGCAGATGAAATGTGACCGTCACGTAAATGACCAGGGCAAGTGCCAGCGCGTGCTGGCCGAGTAGTGTGCCTTGCGCAACGTCGAGGATGAGACCGATTATCCAGGCCCAGCCGACTCCGTAGTTGCGTGGTAAATTCATCGCCCAATAAATAAGTGTCAGCGTGACCCAGTCGGGCCTGAAGGATTCGGCCCAGCCGGGCATCGGCGACATGGCAAGCATCAACGCCACGATGATGCTGATGATCACCGGCTGAGGATTAGAGTCCCTATCCTTACTCATCCGTGCTTTCCTCGTTCGCAAGCGCCTCCGGACCTTGCGTAGCCGAGGTATCCTCGTCGGCTGACCAGATCAGCATGATTTCACGCACCTGGTTCAAAGCGGCCGAAGGCTCCGCCGATACCGCGGCGAACGGTTCCTGGGGAATGCGAACGACTGAGTCGACGATTGCGACAGGATATCCCGCGGGGAATGCGCCACCGAGGCCGGAGGTGACCAGCAGGTCACCGTCACGTATATCGGCGTTATTCGGCAGGAAAGGCAGGACCAGTCGGTCGAACTCGCCAGTACCCACGGCGATGGTGCGCAGACCATTGCGGTTCACTTCCACGGGCAAGGCATGGTCCGGGTCACTGATCAGGATGCCCTGTGACGACAGGACACCTGCTTCGATGATCTGGCCGACGACGCCGTCAGCGTCGATAATCGCCTGTCCATCGAAAACGCCGTCTCGGGTACCTTTATCCACGACCAGCACGTGGCGAAACGGATTCGAACTAACGGCCATGATCTTGGCGACGCGCACCTGATCACGAACGCTGGTAGTAGCCTCGAGAAGTGAGCGGAGCCGCGCGTTTTCCGCCTCAAGAGCCGCATAGCGTTGCAGCCTGGCCTGGGTCAGTAAGCGTTCCGCATTGAGCCGGCTGTTTTCGAGCAGCAGTTCGTTTCGGCTGGTCGTCGTTTCACCAATCCATCGCCATAATGAGACGGGCGCATCGACGATGACCCGCAATGGATACACTGTTGCGCCGATCGCCTTGCGTGCCGCATCGAGGTGGTTGTGCCGGTGATCGATGACGAGGAGCAGAAGGCTCAGCGCCGCAAGTAACAGAAAACGAAGTCCAGGCGCTGGCGGGTGCGGCGACCTGTGGCGCCTGTCAGATTTTGCGGGGGCCATCAGCGTGATCTCTTCGCATAATGGTTCCGTCTTTATTCTTTTTTATTATTCCAGACCAAAGACAGCCGGACCATGTTCGTCGATCAACTCGATGACCCGGCCACCACCACGCGCGACACAAGTCAGCGGATCGTCTGCAATGACGACCGGCAACCCCGTTTCTTCCATCAACAGCTTGTCGATGTCGCGCAACATGGCGCCGCCGCCTGTCAGGACTATGCCACGGTCTGCGACATCGGCCCCGAGTTCGGGCGGCGTTTGTTCGAGCGCCTCTTTAACGGCGCCGACGATTCCCTGTAATGGTTCCTGCAGCGCTTCCAAGATCTCGTTCGAGTTCAGCGTGAAGCTGCGCGGCACGCCCTCGGACAGGTTGCGGCCTTTGACCGAGATCTCCCGAACTTCCTGCCCGGGGAACGCCGAACCGATATCGTGCTTGATGCGCTCGGCTGTCGCTTCGCCGATCAATATGCCGTAGTTGCGGCGCACATAGTTGGTGATTGCCTCGTCGAAACGGTCACCGCCGATTCTGACCGAAGCGGCATAGACGATACCGTTCAGGGAAATCACGGCGACCTCGGAAGTGCCGCCGCCAATATCGAGCACCATCGAACCGCGCGCCTCATGAACCGGCATCCCCGCACCGATCGCCGCGGCCATCGGCTCCGGAATCAGGTGCACCTTGCGGGCACCGGCCCCTTCAGCAGATTCCCGGATAGCGCGCCGCTCGACCTGGGTCGAGCCGTAAGGAACGCAGACCAGTACCCGCGGACTCGGGCGGAAATAGCGGGTGCCGTGGGCCTTGCGGATGAAGTGCTGCAGCATTTTTTCCGTGACGGTAAAGTCGGCGATCACGCCGTCCTTCAGCGGCCGGATGGCGGTGATATTGCCCGGCGTTCTGCCCAGCATATTCTTGGCCTCGACGCCCACGGCCTCGACCACCCGACCGCCGCGGCCCGAATCTTCGCGGATGGCCACCACGGAGGGCTCGTCCAGAACGATGCCAGAGCCTCTCGAATAGATAAGCGTNNGACAAATCGTTCGAGAAATAACCTAGAATGTTCTTGAGCATGTGGGGGTAGGGTCCCGCGAAGTAACTCAACTTTGCAATGTAGCAATGGACACGACAATGCACAAGGCAGTGTGTATCATTGCTGCCCCTCGGCCTGCCTGAGCATCAGGGGGTCTGCACCGCGGGCAAGAAAATCCGGAACACCTCGTGTCACTAACTAAAGATCAGGTCCAGCATATCGCAACACTGGCGCGACTGAAGCTCGACGATGCCGAGTTCGATGACGTCGTCGACAAGCTGTCGCGCATCGTGGATTTCGTCGATCAGTTACAAGTCGCGGCGACCGATCACGTGCTGCCCATGGCACATCCTCTCGACACATCTCAACGGTTTCGTGCCGATGAGGTAACGGAGGAAAACAAACGTGACGAGATCCAAAAGAATGCACCGAAAGTAGAGAACGGGTATTACCTGGTTCCCAAAGTGATCGAATAATAATGGGACAGGACACCGACGCATTACATACGCGGACACTTACCGAACTCGCGAACGCGTTGCGGAACGGAGAGTTTTCTTCAAGAGAACTTACCGAGCATCTATTGCAACGTATCCATGAGAGTCAGGATCGGCTAAACGCTTTCATCACGGTAACGGCGGATCAAGCATTGCAGCAGGCCGATGCAGCAGACAAGGCACGGTCAAACGGCAACCAAGAGCCATTGAATGGATTGCCCATCGTGCACAAGGATTTGTTCTGCACCAAAGGCGTTCTTACTACCTGCGGATCACACATACTCGGAAATTTTGTCTCGCCTTACGACGCGACCGTTGTAGAACGAATTAGTGCAGCCGGCGCTGTCATGCTCGGTAAGACAAACATGGATGAATTCGCAATGGGCTCTTCTAACGAGACCAGTTATTACGGTCCCGTAATGAATCCCTGGGACACCAGGCTGTCACCAGGCGGTTCTTCCGGCGGTTCGGCCGCTGCGGTTGCGGCACGGCTCGTCCCGGCCGGGACGGGGACGGACACCGGTGGCTCTATCCGCCAGCCGGCGTCGCTCACCGGAACCGTAGGCTTGAAACCGACCTACGGCAGGGTCTCCAGGCACGGCATGGTTGCTTTTGCATCCAGCCTGGACCAGGCAGGCGTGATTACCCGGTCCGCGGAAGATGCTGCGTTATTGCTCGGGGTGATGGCCGGCTACGATGAGCGGGATTCGACATCGGTCGATCACCCCGTTTCTGATTATGTTGCCGGCCTCGAGAAGCCAATCAAGGGTCTGAAGATTGGCATAGTGCGACAACATTTTGATGAAGGACTGGATGCAGGCTGCGAACAACGCGTCAAAGAAGCTCTGGCCGTCATAAAAAAGGAAGGTGCGACGCTAATCGAAGTCGATCTACCGAATATTGACCTGTCCGTTCCTACTTATTATGTCGTCGCGCCTGCCGAATGCTCGTCGAACCTGTCGCGATTCGACGGCGTGCGCTTCGGTCATCGCAAGGAGAATCCTGAAGATCTGCTCGATATGTACTGCAGTAGTCGAGGCGAAGGTTTCGGGGCAGAAGTACAGCGCCGCATCATGACCGGTACTTATGTGCTGTCTGCCGGGTATTACGACGCGTACTACCTCAAGGCGCAAAAAGTGCGTCAGCTCATCAGTGAGGACTTCAAACAGGCATTCAGGAATGTCGACGTAATTGCGGGACCAACGGCGCCGACCACTGCGTTTGCACTCGGTGAAAAAACGGACGACCCGATTACGATGTACCTCAACGATATTTACACGATCGGCGCCAACCTGGCTGGCCTGCCAGGAATCTCCATCCCTTGCGGTTTGGTCGACGGGCTGCCGGCGGGCCTGCAACTGGTCGGGCCGCATTTTGCGGAGGAGACGATCCTGGCCTGTGCCCACCAGTACCAGCAGCTGAGCGACTGGCACAAACAGGGGCCGGAGGACGTCTGGTGAGCGGCAGCTGGGAGGCCGTCATCGGCCTGGAGATCCATACCCAGCTGGCGACGAAAAGCAAGATTTTTTCAGGAGCATCAACGGCTTACGGTGCAGAAGCGAATACCCAGGCGTGCCTGGTTGACCTCGGATACCCGGGCGTGCTGCCGGTGCTCAACGGCGCAGCGGTGCGCATGGCGGCGAAGTTCGGCCTCGCGGTCAATGCGACCGTCGCGCGGCGCTCGGTATTTGCGAGAAAGAACTATTTCTATCCCGACCTGCCGAAGGGCTATCAGATCAGTCAATATGAACTGCCGATCGTCGAGCACGGCGAGCTCCTGATTCGCGATGAGGAAGGCAACGAAAAACGGATCGGCATAACGAGGGCGCACCTCGAGGAAGACGCCGGGAAATCTGTTCACGAGGGTTTCGGTAAGGAAACGGGCATCGATCTCAATCGTGCCGGCACGCCGTTACTCGAAATCGTCTCAGAACCAGACCTTCGTTCAGCCAGGGAAGCAGTTGCCTATATGCGCAAGATACATTCGATCGTGCGTTACCTCGGTATTTCCGATGGCAACATGCAGGAAGGGTCATTCCGCTGTGATGCAAATGTTTCTGTGCGTCCGCAAGGACAAAAGGAATTTGGCACGCGCACCGAAACCAAAAACCTCAATTCGTTTCGCTTCGTCGAGAAGGCAATTAATTTCGAGATACAGCGGCAGATTGAAGTACTCGAAGACGGCGGCGAAATCTTTCAGGAAACGCGCTTGTATGATGCCGACAAGGACGAGACCCGTCCGATGCGCACCAAGGAAGAAGCCAACGACTACCGCTATTTTCCGGATCCCGATTTGCTGCCTGTCGAACTGGACGAAGAATTCATAGAGGGCATCCGCGAGACTCTGCCCGAGTTACCCGATGCAAAACTCAAAAGGTTTGTCGAGCAATACGAACTGAAGCCCGCAGATGCCGAGATCCTGACCGTCAACCGGATCGCGGCTGACTACTTCGAGGACCTGGCTGGTCAAACGAAAGCGCCGCCGCAGGTCGCGGCAAACTGGATGATCGGGGATCTGTCGGCAGCGTTGAACAAGGAAAACATCGATATCAGTGACAGCAGGATTACAGCATCCGCGCTCGCCGGGCTTCTGGACCGGATTGCCGACAACACGATTTCCGGAAAGATCGCGAAAGAGATTTTCGATGCCATGTGGTCGGGTGAAGGCAGTGCCGACGATATTATCGAAGCGCGTGGGCTGCAACAGATTACTGACGCTTCGGCAATTGAAGCAATTGTGGACGCTGTCATAGAAGCCCATCCTGGTCAGGTCGCAGAATTTCGTGGTGGCAAGGAAAAGCTGCTTGGCTTTTTCGTTGGCCAGGTCATGAAAGAAACCGGCGGCAAAGCAAACCCGGGCCAGGTGAACAAGATCCTCAAGAAGAGACTTTCTGAGTAAAACATGCTGGCCAAAGACGCAGTAATCCCGTTTGTTTTCGAGTCACTGCCGGTACGCGGCGCGATCGTGCAACTGGAAAACACCTGGCAGCGTATGCAACGCGACCATGATTATCCGGACCCGGTTACCGAGGTACTCGGCTATTCTGCTGCGGCTACCGCATTGATCGCGCAAAGCCTGAAGTTTGACGGCACGATTACATTCCAGATCAACAGCGACGGTCCGCTGAGCATGCTGGTCATGCAAAGCACGGACGATCTCGATCTGCGGGGCATGGCGAGCGTGCAGAAAATAGACGGCAACATGGTGTTTGCAGATCTCGTCGCCGGCGCACGTTGCGCTGTGACCGTCGATTCAGGTGCGATGGAGCAGCCCTACCAGGGCATTGTGGAAATCAGCCCGGATTCGCTGGCCGCGAGCCTCGAAAATTATTTCGCGCGATCCGTGCAGGTGCCGAGCCATCTTCACCTGGAGGGCGATGACCTTAAATGCGGCGGCATCCTGCTCCAGCAGATGCCGCAGGAATCACCGACGCTGGAGGATGACTGGCGCCGCCTGGGCCTGCTGGCAAAGACCCTGCGAGCGGACGATCTCGTCGAAGGGGCCTCTCATGATCTGTTGCACAAGATCTTCGCCGAGGATGACGTCCGCGTATTCGAGCCGCGCGGCGCGCGCTTCCGCTGCCGCTGCAGCCGCGAAAAGGTCGAAGAGGTACTGAGGTTGCTCGGCGAGCAGGAAACGCGCGCCGCCTGTGAGATGAACGGCAAAGTCGAGGTGACCTGCGAATACTGTGGCCGCCTGCGCGTATTCGATGCCGTCGACGTCACGCGGGTCTTCTCCGGACAGGCGCTCAGCGGCAGCGATTCCGTACATTAGTGGCGTTGCGGCACGGACGCCGAATCCGTTGCCGGGTTGATCCCACCAGGCCTGAGAATCATGTTAGAATGTCGGATCATTTATATAAGTATATCTGCATATATTTATGAGATCTGCTACCGAATTGCTGCTGCAGCGCCTGAAGACACTGGGTGACCTGACGCGCTTGCGCCTGCTCGCATTGTGTCGGCAGGGAGAATGCAGCGTTTCGGAGCTCACTGAAGTCCTGGGGCAAAGCCAGCCGAGAGTCTCGCAACAGCTCAAGTTACTCTGCGAAGCAGGGCTGCTGCGGCGGTTTCGCGATGGCAAGCGCGTGTTTTATCGCGTTCCGGCCAGCGGCAGGCAGGGCGAGGACCTGCACCAATTGCTCGAGTTAATTCCCGCCGACGATCCCCTGTTTATCCAGGACCACAAGGAACTGTGGCAGCTCAGGGGCCAGGACATAGAGGAACCGGCCCGCGCGGAAGATACGCGACTGACGGACAGGGTGTTGCACAAGGCATTGGTCGAACTGACCGTAACGACGCCGGTCGGCGATCTCCTCGATGTTGGCTGTGGCAGAGGCTCGATTCTCAAACTGCTGGCCAGCCGCGCGCGGCGTGCCGTCGGCGTTGACATCGACGCAAAAGCGCGCGGCCTGGCCCGGGCCGAATTGATGCTGGCCGGCCTGCCGAACTGCACTTTGCGCCAGGGCGACATGTATCGATTGCCGTTCGACGACAAGGAATTCAACACCATAGTCCTTGACGACGTACTGGGGGACGCAAAAGACCCGGTACGCGCACTGAGCGAGTCAAGCCGCCTTCTGCGGCCCGGTGGCCGGCTGTTCATATTGCAGTCTGTCGATGCGAAGAGCGCAGGTCGCATTCGAACACTGCTCGCCGAGTGGAGCGCAGCGGCGGCGCTTCGACTGGCACCACCGAAACTGGTGCCGCAGAAAGACCCGATCTGGTTGTTATCGGTTGCAACGCCCACGGATAGCAAGAACGAGGCGGCATGAGATGCAGGACATGACGGATAAGCTGACTGATAATCAGGACACCAAGCACGGTATACAAGTGTCTTTCGAATTCTTTCCGCCGAACACGGACAAGATGGAGGAGACGCTCTGGAACTCGATCGAACATCTGTCTGTCCTGAATCCGCGCTTTGTTTCCGTTACCTATGGCGCGGACGGATCGACAAGGGAAAGAACACATGCTGCCGTCGCGCGCATTCGTAATGAAACAAACCTAATAGCGGCGCCGCACCTGACCTGCATCGGTGCGAGTCGCGGCGAAATCGACGAAATCGCCCGCCGCTACTGGGATCTTGGTGTGCGGCACCTGGTCGCGCTGCGTGGTGATCCGCCGAAAAATGTCAGCGGGTACACGCCACATGCCGATGGTTATGCCTATGCATCGGACCTGGTTGCAGGACTGAAGCGCGTCGCGGATTTCGATATTTCGGTAGCCGCTTACCCGGAAGTGCATCCCGAAGCCAAGAGCCCGCTTGCCGATCTGGACAACCTGAAGCGAAAACTGGACGCGGGTGCCTCGCGCGCAATAAGCCAGTTCTTTTTCAATGTCGACGTTTACCTGCGATTTCGCGACCTTTGTGCGGCCGCAGGGATCGAATCGCAAATCGTCCCCGGCATTCTGCCTATTACCCGCTTTCCGCAACTGACACGCTTTGCGGAACAATGCGGCGCGACCGTCCCGGAATGGCTGGAGCATCGGTTTGACGGCCTAGAAGACGATCCGGAGACCCGCAAGCTGATCGCCGCCAGTGTTGCGATCGAACAGGTGCAACTCCTGCACAGGGCCGGCATCGATGAATTTCATTTTTATACCTTGAATCGCTCCGAACTCACGTTCGCCATCTGCCATGCGCTAGGCGTGAGGCCGCAGCGGGTTGCCGCGTAAATCATCACCATGGAAAGACGACAAAGAATAGACGCATTGAGACAAGCGCTCCGCGATCGCATCCTGTTGCTCGATGGCGCAATGGGAACCATGATCCAGTCATTCAAGCTCGATGAAAGCGAGTACCGCGGAGAGCGCTTCGACGACTGGCAAACGGATCTCAAAGGCAACAACGATCTGTTGTCGATAACGCGGCCGCTCGTGGTTCGGGACATCCATCGGCAGTATCTCGACGCCGGTGCGGACATTATCGAAACAAATACGTTTAACTCGATCGCACCTTCGATGGGCGATTATGGTATGCAGTCGCTCGTCGCCGAGCTGAATATGTCCGCCGCACACATTGCACGGGAAACGGCTGACGCCTTTGCAGCGAAATGCGGAGAACCGCGCTTTGTCGCAGGTGTTCTCGGACCCGCCAACCGCACCGCATCGATATCGCCGGACGTCAATGATCCCAGCTACCGCAACATAACGTTCGCGGAGCTTGCCGAGACCTATCAGGTTGCTGCCACCGCACTGATCGAGGGTGGCGTCGATTTCCTGATGGTCGAGACGATCTTCGATACGCTGAATGCGAAAGCGGCGATATTTGCCATCAAGCGCAGTTTTGAAAAGACGCAAGTTACGCTGCCGCTCATGATTTCGGGCACCATTACGGACGCGTCGGGCCGGACACTCTCGGGCCAGACGACCGAAGCATTCTGGAATTCGGTGCGGCATGCTGAACCTTTCGTGGTTGGCCTCAATTGCGCGCTGGGCGCAGACGAGCTGCGACCCTACATCGCAGAACTTTCCCGGGTCGCAGACACCAATATCAGCGCGCACCCGAATGCCGGCCTGCCGAACGAATTCGGCGAATACGACGAGACACCACAGCACATGGCCGAGGTCATCAGCGAGTTTGCGGAGAGTGGTTTCGTCAATCTCGTCGGCGGCTGTTGTGGCACGACCCCGGACCACATTCGGGAACTTCGGCGCGCCATCGATGGCAAAGCGTCAAGGAAAATCCCCACGGTACCGGTGCGCTGCCGGTTGTCCGGCCTCGAACCGGTCACGATCGGCCCGGACGACTTGTTCGTCAACGTCGGTGAGCGCACGAATGTCACCGGCTCGGCGATATTTCGCAAGCTGATCGAAGCCGACAATTACACGGACGCCGTGCAGGTTGCGCGGCAGCAGGTCGAAAACGGCGCGCAGATCGTCGACGTCAACATGGACGAGGGCATGCTCGATTCCGAGCAGGCGATGGTGAAATTTCTGAACCTCATCGCCTCCGAACCCGACGTCGCGCGCGTGCCGATCATGATCGATTCCTCAAAGTGGTCGGTTATCGAAGCGGGCCTGCAATGTGTACAGGGCAAGGGAATCGTCAATTCAATCAGCCTGAAAGAAGGCGAGGAACAATTCATTAAGCAAGCCAGGCTGGTGCGGGATTATGGCGCTGCCGTCATCGTAATGGCATTCGACGAGAAAGGTCAGGCGGATAACGTCGAACGTAAGGTCGAGATCTGCCTCCGCTCGTACAAGATTCTCACGGAAACTGTGGGCTTCGATCCTGCAGACATCATTTTCGATCCCAATATTTTTGCCGTTGCCACCGGCATCGAGGAGCACAATGCGTACGGCATCGACTTCATCGAAGCTGCGCAGCGCATCAAGAAAGCAGTGCCGGATGTGCTTGTCAGTGGCGGTGTAAGTAACGTGTCGTTTTCTTTCCGCGGCAACAACGTCGTCCGTGAGGCGATTCATTCCGTCTTTCTCTACCACGCGATCAAAGCCGGTATGGACATGGGTATCGTCAATGCGGGGCAACTGGCGATTTACGAAGACTTGCCGGCAGCACTTCGCAACGCGGTCGAAGACGTGGTACTCAATCGGCGCGACGATGCGACCGAACGTCTGCTCGAAGTCGCTGAAGAATATAAGGGCAAGGCCGGCGGCCAGAAAGGCAAGGAACAGGACCTGAGTTGGCGCGAAGAAACTGTTGCAAAGCGACTCGAATATGCCCTGATCAACGGTATCGACCAATTCATCGTTGACGATACCGAGGAAGCGCGGCTCGCAGCCAAGAAGCCGCTGGATGTCATTGAAGGACCATTAATGGCGGGGATGAACGTGGTCGGTGATCTGTTCGGCGCCGGCAAAATGTTCCTGCCGCAGGTCGTCAAGTCTGCGCGCGTGATGAAGAAAGCCGTCGGCCACCTGGTGCCGTTCATAGAAAAAGAAAAAGGCGGCGCCGTGCAGTCGAACGGCAAGATCGTCATGGCCACGGTGAAAGGTGACGTCCACGACATCGGAAAGAACATCGTCGGCGTCGTGCTCCAGTGCAACAATTTCGAGGTTATCGATCTCGGTGTGATGGTGACCTGCGAGAAAATCCTCGAGACCGCCAAACGCGAAAACGCGCAACTCATCGGTCTGTCCGGGCTGATTACGCCATCGCTCGACGAGATGGTGCACGTTGCCAGCGAGATGCAACGGCTCAAATTCGATTTGCCTTTGCTCATCGGCGGCGCAACGACATCGCCGGCGCACACGGCCGTCAAGATCGAGCCGAAATACGAGGGCCCGGTCATCTACGTAAAGGACGCCTCGCGCTCGGTCGGCGTCGCGCAGGCGCTGGTACAACCGGAAACGCGCATCGAGCTGGTTCGCAAGACGCGCGAAGATAACGCCAGGCGCCGCGAGCGGCATGCAGGAAAATCGCGGCTGAAGCCGCAGTTATCACTCGCACAGGCCAGGGCCAACAAAAAAGACATCGCTTGGGGCAATTACGAGCCGCCGGTGCCGACATTCACGGGCGCGAGGGTGCTGGAGGATATCGATCTCACGACATTAAAGAATTACATCGACTGGATGCCGTTCTTCAATGCCTGGGAATTTCACGGAAAGTTCCCGGACATCCTGAGCGATCCGGTTGTCGGCGAGGCGGCGCGCACCTTGTTTACCGATGCGTCGGTGATGCTCGACAAGATCATCAAGGAGCAATGGCTCGAAGCGAAGGCAGTCGCGGGCTTCTTCCCGGCAAATTCTGTCGACCAGGATGACATACAGGTCTTTACAGGCGCTGCACGAAAACAGCAACGGTTACGCCTGTGCCACCTGCGGCAGCAGCGCAGCAAGCCCGAAGGACAATCGCATGACTGCCTGGCCGATTTCATCGCACCGCTGGACAGCGGGCATCCAGGATTACGTCGGGGCGTTCGCCGTTACGGCAGGATTCGGAGTCGATGAACGCGTCAAGGGATTCGAGGCCCATCACGACGATTACAGCGCGATACTCCTGAAAGCGCTGGCCGACCGGCTGGCCGAGGCACTTGCTGAATACCTGCACGAGCAGGTACGCAAGGAATACTGGGCCTACGACGCTCGGGAAAACCTGACGAACGATGAATTGATCGCGGAAGCCTACCGCGGCATCCGTCCCGCACCCGGTTATCCGGCGTGTCCCGACCACACCGAGAAAGCAAAATTGTGGGAGTTGCTTGACGTCGAATCGGCGATCGATCTGAAACTCACCGAATCCTACGCAATGTTCCCGACCGCCGCAGTCAGCGGCTTCTACTTTTCACATCCGGACTCCAAATACTTCTCGGTCGGCAAGATTGCCCGCGACCAGGTCGAATCCTACGCCAAGCGGAAGAAAATAAGCCTGGATGAAGCCGAGAAATGGCTGGCACCGAACCTGGGTTACGATCCCTCCGAGGCTGACGCCGCCTGATTCTTGCATCCAGGCAAATCAGCATCCGCAGCTCGCTGCAAGTGCCGGGTGAATTCCATTATTCCCTTGCGACAATGCTATATTCAGCAAAGAGCCGTTACCTAAACACGGGGAATAACAAGAATGATGCAGGGGAACGCCACGCGGCGTAAGTTTCTCGTCGCCTCGGTCGCATTTTCGGGACTGATGTCAACGGGTATGGGTGCCGCAGTACTGCGCGCTGGATCGGCGTGGGCGCAGTCCTCTGGCGGTAATGCCGGCGAACTCGCACGCATGGCGCGCTTGCTGTTTCCGCATGACGGTATCGCAGACGATGTCTATGCGGAAGTGATAGACGGCATTCTGACGGATTCAGCAAACGATGCGTCGTTGCTTGAGTTGCTCGATGAGGCAATGCCCGCGTTGAATGCTGCGCAAGGAGGTGACTGGTTCGTAGCCGGCGAGGACGCGCAGATTGCCGCTATGCAAGCGGTCGAAGATGAACCATTCTTTGCAGCGATTCACGGCAACGTGCAGGCACGCTTCTATAGCCATCCGAAAGTGTGGGAGCTCATAAAGTTTCCGGGTTCTTCCGTGGAATTTGGCGGATATGTCGAGCGTGGGTTCGACGACATCGACTGGTTGCCGGAGGACGCGTGATGGCGAACAGATACGAATTGAGCGATTCCTCCGTCGTCGTTGTCATCGGCTCGGGTGCCGGCGGCGGAACAATGTCCAACGAACTGGCGCAGAAAGGCATCGACGTCGTTTGCCTGGAAGCGGGTTCCCGTATGCAACTGTCCGACATCGTCAACGATACGACTGCCATGCATTTCAAAATGAGCTGGCTGGACAAGCGACTGGGGGCACCAGCCTGGATTTGCAAGACGGTGGGTGGCACGACCGTGCGCTGGTCAGGTATCACGCCGCGTTTTCAGGAGCACGAATTCAAACCGTTGAGCACCTACGGAAAACTCGACGACGCGACGACGATCGACTGGCCGATCACGCTGGAAGAACTCGCTCCGTATTACGACAAGGCCGAATACAACATGGGCGTATCCGGTACGCACGGCATCCCGCCATCCGCTGAGACCAATGAGTACAAAGTGCTGAAAGCTGCAGCGAAGAAGGTCGGCTATAAGGAATATACGAGCACCCGCGCGGCAATCAATCCCGTGGCCAGGGACGGCCGGCCTGCTTGCCGGCAGATCGGCTTTTGCTGGTCTGGTTGCGCGATCGGCGCCAAGTGGTCGACACTTTACTCGGAAATTCCGAAAGCGGAAGCGACCGATCACTTCGAGTTAAGAACCAATGTGATGGCCGTAAATATTAATCACGATGACTCCGGCAAAGTGACCGGGGTGGTGTATGCCGATGCCGACGGTAACCTGCACGAACAAAAGGCGCGGGCAGTCTGCGTCGCGGGAAATGTCATAGAGACGACACGCCTTTTGCGCAATTCCGCTTCGAGCATGTTCCCCGCCGGGCTCGGCAACTCGTCGGGACACCTCGGCCGCAACTACATGAGGCATTTGACGAAGTCTACGGTGGCCATAATGCCGGGCGCGGTAAATTTCCACCGCGGTACGCGGCAGTCGGGGCTCATTTTCGATGAACAGTACCACCAGCCCGAGCGCGGCTTTGCCGGCGGCTACCTGATTGAAACGGCAGCCACGTATCCGCTCCTCACTGCGCAAACGGTTGGTGGCTGGGGCGCAAGAACCGCCGAATATATGGAGAATTACACCAACCTTGCTGCGACCTGGGTCAGCGGCGAGGATCCCCCACAGGCGTCGAACCGGATTACCCTCCATGAAACGGAGCGCGATCAGTACGGCCTCCCGGTGCCGGTCGTGCACTACGAATTCCACCAGAACTCACACGCAATGTACGACCATGCCGCAGCAGCGAGCAAGAATCTCCTCGAGTCGCTCGGCGGGAGGAAGGTGTTCTCGCTGATGGGCGGCGGTGGCGGTTGCCACAATATGGGCGTTGCCCGCATGAGCGCCGATGCGGAAGATGGTGTGACCAACCGCTGGGGTCAGACTCACGACATTCCGAACCTGTTCGTATCGGACGGCAGCGTATTTGCGAGCAGCGCGGCGGCGAATCCCACCCTGACCATCGTGGCGCTGGCGATTCGCCAGGCGGATCATATCGCGGAACGAATGAGTCGCAGGGAACTTTAACGTCTTGCAATACTGGTATCATCCCGAGCGCAGATTCCGCGCGGCAATACCATGAATAATAAGAAGCGACTACATGTCCTGATCTTGCTCGTAACGGTGCTTGGTGGCTGCTCGAGAGAAGCACCGGAACGAGCTGGCCCCGAAGAGGAGGCCGCTCCCGTCCTGAGTTCACTCGAACAGGGTTTGGCTCTTATCGCTCGCGAAGGCATCGAGGCTCATTTGAAGTTTCTTGCGGATGATGCACGCATGGGGCGCATGACCGGCACACCGGGATATGACGAGGCGGCGGCCTACGTGGCGCAGCAGTTTGCGGATATCGGCCTCGAGCCGGGGGGCGATGACGGCTGGTACCAGCAGGTGCCGATGATGGCGCGGCGCATCGATGTCGATTCCGCAAAATTCGTGTTTCACCAGGATGACATGGAGAAAGTGCAGCGCTGGAAGGAAGATTTTGTGATGGGCGGCGACCCCGTGCGCGCGCAAACGAACATCACGGCCGAGGTGGCGTTCGTCGGCTTCGGAATCCATGCACCGGAAATGAATTATTCCGATTACGAGGGCATCAATGTCCAGGGCAAGATCGTTGCCTTGTTCGGCGGTGCGCCCGACACGTTTCCGCACAACGAGCGCGCCTATTATTCGTCGCGCCTGACCAAGGCCGAGGAGGCCGTTGCACGAGGGGCCGTGGGCCTGGTCAATCTGCGCTCCAGAACGGATCAGCGACGGTACACCTGGAAACGCATTTCGGAAAATGCCGGCGTGCGTCCTGGCATGTCCTGGATCAACCTGTCTGGTGACGTCACAAATTTCTTTCCGGAATTGGAAGGTGGAGCAACACTGAACGTGCCGCCGGCGCATGAGCTGTTTTCGCGGGCGCCCATTTCATTCGAGCAGGCACTCGATGCGGCTGACGCCGGTACGCCAATGTCAACGCCTTTGGGCACGGAAATAACCCTTGCTCGAAAAACCGACCACGAGACGATTACCAGCCCGAACGTTATTGGCATCCTTCGCGGTAGCGATCCGGAACTTGCAGGCGAGTACGTCGTTTTTACCGCGCACCTCGATCATGTGGGCACCGGTGTGCCGATAAACGGCGACAGCATCTACAATGGCATGTATGACAACGCGATGGGCAGTTCGCTATTGATCGAGACGGCTCGCGGATTCGCCGCGATGCCGGAACCGCCCCGCCGTTCGATCATATTCATTGCCCTGACTGCGGAAGAACGCGGGCTCGTCGGCTCGGATTACTTCGCCAACTATCCGACGGTGCCAAGCGATTCGCTCATCGCCAACGTGAATCTCGACATGCCTTTGTTGCTGTATCCGCTCGCCGATGTCATCGCATTCGGTGCCGAGCACTCATCGCTCGAAGCGGCCATCAGCGAGGTCGTCGGCGAGGAAGGCTTTACGCTTGCACCGGACCCGATACCGGAAGAGGTGTTGTTCATTCGCAGCGACCAGTATTCATTCGTCAAGAAGGGTATTCCTGCCGTATTCCTTGTGCCCGGTTTGACCTCGACGGATCCCGAAATCGATCCGAAGGCGATCAACAGGGAGCACAGGCAAACGCACTATCACCAGCCGAGCGACGACCTGAGTCGCCCGATCTACTGGGATTCCGCCGTGCGATTCGCCCGCGCCAATGTGCGCATCGGTTACGCGGTCGCGCAAGGGCAACAAAGGCCGACCTGGAATGAAGGCGATTTCTTCGGTGACAAATTCGGGCGCTAGGCCTGATATCTGATCCGTTTCTCGTATGCGATTGTGACCCGTTTCAACGAACCGGCTGACAATATCTGTCAGTTTATGACGCTATTCGGCGACATTTGCGTCACCAAAAGAGCAAAGGAAGCTTAGTCCCCAGCGCGTTTCTGCATTTTTTTTGGCTGAAATTCAATATCTTGCGAAGAGCCTTGCGATTCTGGCACGAGTATCGCTTGTCTATGGATAGATTCGCGGCGCCCGGGGAATCGGAGACTGACAATGAGACATATTCAGCGGGGCTTCACGCTGATCGAGCTGATGATCGTGGTGGCGATCATCGGCATCCTGGCCGCGATCGCCGTTCCGATGTATCTGGATTACTCGGTACGCACACAGGTGGCGCACGGCATCAACCTGGCTTCGGGCGCGAAGGCGGCAGTTACCGAGTACTACCAGGACCAGGGAGTTTATCCGCCCGATAATGCTACCGCGGGACTGGCTGCTGCAGGATCGATTACTGGCAAATACGTCACGCAGGTCGAAGTAGTCGCCGGTGGGTTGATAGAGGTGACCTACGGTAACGATGTCAACGTTAAGATAATGGACGCGATCTTAACCATGAGAGCGAATCCAACCGAGGGCAGTATCTTCTGGACTTGCGAGGGCGATCTGACGCTAGTCGACAAGTGGTTGCCGCCCGTCTGTCGCACTTGATAATTCGAAATTGAATTGAAATTGGTCAGGATACCGCGCCGCAACCCGCGCAATTTTTCCGTTTCCTGATTTCAACTTTGTTCCATTCGGACGCTATCGCGTCATAAAGGCTCAGTACGCCGACCTCGGCCGGCACGGCAGCGCTTATCTTCAAGGCTTCGACCGCCATCATCGTGCCGATGACGCCCGGAACCGGCGCAAACACGCCGTTGCCTGCGCAGTTATCAAGCGATTCGTCTGACTCCTTATATAAGCAGCGATAACAGGGTGACTTTGCATAGTCGGGTCCGAATACAGCGAGCTGGCCTTCGAAACGTATGGCCGAACCCGATACGAGGGGACGATCATTCTTGACGCAGGCGTTGCTGACCTGGAAACGCGTGGCAAAATTATCGCAACCATCCAGAACGACGTCGGCCTGGCTCACGGCTTCTTGCAAGGCGTCATTGCTAAGGCGATCGGGAATTTCGGTCAGGCGCACATCCGGATTCATCGCGGCGAGGCGCGATGCGGCGCGATGCGCCTTCAACTGACCAACGTCATCCGGGCCGTATAAAGTCTGTCGACCGAGATTCGTTACATCGACCGTGTCGAAATCACAAAGCAACAATTGGCCGATGCCGCTGCTGGCAAGGTAGCTTGCTGATGCACAGCCGATTCCGCCGAGACCGATAATCAGAACGGTTGTCGATTCGATCTTGCTCTGGCCTTCCTCGCCGACCTGTGGCAGCGCCACATGACGAGCAGTGCGCCCGCTTTTTCTGTCCTTGCCTGGCAATGTCAGCTTAACCTTCCGCCCGTACTTCAATGATGGTAACCGGTTCCCTGGGAACATCCTGGTGAACGCCGGAATTGCCGGTCGGTACTGCAGCGATCTTGTCGACCACGTTCATGCCGTCCGTGACGCGGGCAAAAACGGCATAGCCGAAATCGCGACCGCCATGATCCAGGAATACGTTGTCGCTCAGATTGATGAAAAATTGCGAGGTCGCGCTATCCACTTCACTTGTTCGCGCCATGGCGACAGTACCACGCAAGTTTTTTTCGCCATTTGCTGCTTCGTTCTTTATTGGTGGTCGCGTTTCCTTACGCGACATGTCAGCGGTCATGCCGCCACCCTGGATCATGAAATTCGGAATGACTCTGTGAAATATAGTATCCGCGAAAAATCCGTCATCGACATACTGCCGAAAGTTCTGACAGGAAATCGGTGCGGCTTCTTCAAGGAGTTCGATGACGATATCGCCTTGGTTGGTCACGATAGTAATCATTGGCTATCTCATTGCTATATTTGAAGACCCATCGGCCGCGCTTAGCTGTCAGGAGAAGACGGCAATCGCAACTCTTGGTTTTCCAGCCAGGTCGTTCACGTGGCTGATCTGGTTCCAGCCGGCGGCCGCCAGAATTCCCGCGACTTCCTGCTGCTGCGTGTCCCCATGTTCGATAAGCAGGGTACCGCCTTTCTTGATGACCGATGCTGCCTCGAGGGAAATCCGCCGGATTGCGTCCAGGCCGTCCTCACCCGAGGCGAGCGCCAACTCCGGTTCGTGGAGGAGGCTCTCCAGGTCGGGATGATTGCTCGGGACATACGGCGGATTGCTGACGATGAGGTCGAATGTCCTGCCGGCGACAGGGGTGGTCCAGTCGCCCAAGAGGAATTCGACGTTGGCCAGGGCATGCCGGTTCGCGTTTTCCCTGGCAACGGCGAGCGCGGATTCACTGATATCAGTGGCTACGATGTCACAATTGGGATGTTCCCTCGCTATCGCCAGTGCAATCGCGCCGCTGCCGGTGCCGAGGTCGAGGACCGTAAATCCTCCAGCATCCGGTACGCGCTGCAATACCTGGCTGACAAGCACTTCGGTCTCGGGGCGGGGCACCAGCGTATCCGGGCTGACGGTGAGCGTCATAGACCAGAATTCCTTCTCGCCTTTGATATAGGCGATCGGCATGCCCGCCGATCGCCGGTCGATGGCCGTGAAATAGCGCTCGACCGCGGCCGGATCCAGGGTGTCTTCCGGGTGGGCGATAAGGTAGCTCCGGGGTACGTCGATTGCTCGCGCAAGCAACAATTCGGCGTCCAGCATTGGACTCTCGCTGACACGGCGAAGCCTTTCGGTGCCGTCAGCCAGCGCAGTGCCAATCTCCATAAATTCGTTCAAAGGTACGGGTCCTTGGCGTACTATGGCGGCAAACTTCAATGATAACTGTAATTGCCATGCAGGTTTTCTCAAACATACTCCAAATGGTCGGTCGCACGCCAATGCTCGAGGTGACGCGGATCGATACGGGACCTTGCCGCCTGTTTCTCAAGCTCGAACTCGCAAATCCCGGCGGCTCCGTCAAAGATCGAATCGGTGTCTCGATGATCGAAGAAGCGGAGAAACGCGGCGACATCAAGCCCGGCGACACCATTGTCGAAGCCACAGCGGGTAACACGGGCCTGGGCCTGGCACTCGTTGCCCAACAGAAAGGATATCCGCTGATCATCGTTTTGCCGGACAAGATGAGCCAGGAAAAGATTTTCAATCTCCGGGCTATGGGCGCCGAAGTAATCCTTACCCGGTCAGATGTGGCGAAAGGACATCCGGAATACTACCAGGACCTGGGTAAATCGATTGCGGAGGAAAAGGGCGCATATTTCATCAATCAGTTCGGCAATCCGGATAATCCGCTCGCTCACGAAAAGACGACAGGGCCTGAAATACTCGAGCAAATGGACGGTGATGTCGATGCCATCGTGCTCGGTGTAGGCTCTGCCGGTACCGTCAGTGGCATCAGCAAATTCCTCGACAAACATTCTCCGAAAACTGAATTAATCGTTGCCGATCCGGCAGGATCGATACTTGCCACCTATATCAACACGGGTGCACTCACGACCAAGCAATTCACCTGGCTGGTTGAAGGAATCGGCGAAGACTTCATACCTGATATCGCCGATTTTGAAAGGGTATCGAAGGCCTATAGCATTACCGACGCGGAATCTTTCGATATGGCTCGCCAATTGTTACGGCGGGAAGGCATTCTGGCGGGTTCGTCGACCGGAACACTGCTCAGTGCCGCTCTCAAATACTGCCACGAGCAGAAAGATCCTAAACGTGTGGTCAGCCTGGCCTGCGACACCGGTAACAAGTACCTGTCGAAGCTCTATAACGATTTTTGGATGGAAGACCAGGGGTTCATTGACAGAGAAACGTATGGCGATCTGCGAGATCTGATCGGCAGGCCGCACGAGGAACATGCCACTGTGACGGTCGGACCGACCGACGTCCTTACGACGGCACACAATCGACTTAGAAATGCCGGCTTCTCGCAGCTACCGGTAATGGACGGCAGCAATCTCGTCGGTATCGTCACGGAAGATACGATCATCAGGTTCGTTTTCGGCAAGCCGGAACTGATGAATGCGCCAGTGCGAGACGCCATGCAAACCGAGTTTATTCGCTTGGAGAAAAATACCAGCATCAATAACCTTGTCGCGATGTTGCAGGTCCAGCCCTACGCTGCGGTAACGGACGGCGATGAATTCCTCGGGCTGATAACACGCTCCGACGTTTTGAATTATTTGCGCAAGCAACTTTAGAGCGGTGGTTCATTCCTGCCGCTCGGACAGGAAATGGTTTTTCTGCCCGGTATGATCGCCGGTGTCTCTAAATGCATACACTTCTCGTGACCCGAAGCGGTCTTCGGCGCACCGTTATGTCACGCTAACCTCGGCAAGAGTTTTGGAGTATCCTTGAAGCTTGGATTCCAGGGTCAACACGGAGACTTATGCGGAGGCAAAATGGCAATGTTCAAGAGAGCAGACGGTGACCATGGTGCTGAGCTGGCATCACCGCCGAAAATCGGAGAGACGCGACCGATAAGATCAAAAAACGTGTCAGTGATCGGACCGACGCTTGTATTTAAAGGAGAGTTGTCGGCCGATGAAGATCTCGTAATTGAAGGCAACATCGAAGGCACAATTGCCCATCACAAAAAGCATCTTACTGTTGGCAAGGAAGGTCGGGTTAAAGCAGACATTCACGCGAGTTCTGTCATTGTCGAAGGACAGCTCATTGGTGATATTCACAGTGAGGGAATCGTGTCACTGGCAAAAGGTGCCGAGGTTACGGGCAATATTTACTGTGGTCGTATCGTTATGGAAGACGGCGCTCGGTTTAAAGGCAAAATCGATATGGGCGAAAAGCCGAAGGTGTCCGCGCCCAAGGCGTCCGCCCCGAATGAGCCCGTGAAGATTGAGCCGGTCAATACGGGAAAAGTATCCGCGTAATATAAGCCGCCACCATATTGCAGGGCGGCTGTTGGTCTATTAGCCAGCTACACTGTGCATCCTTGTTGGTGCACTGACGCTGGCGCATCATTCTCTCCCTGCAGAGTTCGACAGGTCGAAACAGGGCGAGCTTACGGGCACGATCATAAGAATCACGGTCGATAATCGACCGTTGTGCTTAATGGTTGTCTCGAGGGGCCACAGAAAAAATGATTTCGGATGGAAATGTCATCTGGCTTAGATACTCTCTTCGCGCATTGCTAAAACCGCATTCCTCGACGAATGGCAGCATTTGCACCCCTCGGCAACCACCCAGCCACGCCGGATTGATTCGGTAAATCAGCTCCCAGATGCGGTTATACCAGCGTATGCCGCCAGTCATGTTAACCAAAACGAGTCGGCCGCCAGGACGTAGCACTCGCTTGAATTCAGAAAGTACCTGCGGGAAATCCTTCTCCGGCAACAGGTCGAACATGTAGTTGTTGATCAGGACATCGAAATCATTATCGGGAAACTCCAGTGAATAAGCATCGCCGATACCCAGGCTGTAATTTTCGGTTCCGGATTTCGCCGCCCGTTTCCTGGCACGGTTCAGCATGGCTTCGGTGAGGTCGATCCCCGCATTGCGCCCCGTCGGATTCATTCTCAGTATTTTTTCGAACGCAAGGCCGGTGCCGGCTGCTACCTCGAGTACCGATTCACCGTCCCGAATCGACGCAAGCTCCAGGCAGCGGTTGCGCGCTTTGGTCTCGGTCAGCCGGGCCCACAGGTCATACGACGGCGCGATCTTGCGATAGAGATCCGAAACTCTGTCTTTTTGTATTCCTGCTTGCAGCATTTCGTCCAGCCGAATCCGGCAATATGCGTATATGTTAGTCTTTCACCAGGGAATCATGAAGCGCCACTCAGGACAACAGGGAAATTGCAGGAAATAGAATTCAAGATCGTCCCGGCGCGTAAAGAAGACTATGCCGAAATCACCGATGTCTGGGAAGCATCTGTTCGTGCAACACATGATTTTTTGACGGACGAAGATATTGCCAGTTTGAGATCATTGGTGATCGGCAAGTATCTCGATGCGGTTAATCTGGATTGTGTAAAGAACACGGCCGGGAAAATTGTCGGATTTATCGGCATTCTCGATGACCGTATCGAAATGCTTTTTATCGAACCGGATTATCGGGGCAAATCCATTGGCAAGTTCCTGACCCGGTATGCAACAGAAGAAGCCGGCGCAACAAAAGTCGATGTAAACGAACAGAACGCCCAGGCAATCGGATTTTATGAGCATGTCGGTTTTGAAATTATCGGACGATCGCCGTTCGACGGGCGAGGTCTTCCTTTTCCGTTGTTACATTTGAAAATGTTCTGAGCGAAAGTCTTCGCATCCTGCATGGCGATCGAGGGAATTCCGTAGCGAGTCACTGCCGTATGATTACGGCGCGTATCTGCCGTCGGCGGAAACCATGCCGCGGATTCCAAGAAGCTGGCACTCGCCCGCGCGCTTAACTTCGGAGGTGGAGTCGAGCCAGATTCAGACGCGCGACCAGATGCATTCGCGCATTTCTGTCAAAGGCAGCTTTGGTGCGTACTGCAGGGGGAATAGAAAAAGAGTTGGGGACTGCGTCACGATGGATCCGTCCTCGAGAGGCCTGCGCACCGTGCATCCGTCCCCATGCTTCAAAGTTAGCAATTCAGCGGTGAAATTGCGGTGAAACGGATCACACTTACTTTCGTCGACTGCTCCCCAGGGCTCGCGGCAATTCCAGAATCTACTTGAGGGAATCGCGCTAGTTCAGACTGAGGTGAGTTTTACTAAATCTGCGTCGTGTCCGACACGGATTCTTGTCTCGCGATTCTCCAAAGCTGTTTCATTTGGGCGCATTGATCTTCTAGAAGTTGATCAAGCGATTACAGGAATTATTCGTTGAGTGCCGCGAGCCGGTCAGCCTGGTATTCGCTGGTCAGGGGGTCAATGACCTGGTCGAGATCGCCTTCAAGAATTTCGGATAGCTTATATAAGGTGAGATTGATGCGGTGATCGGTCACCCGGCCTTGCGGATAGTTATAGGTACGGATGCGTTCCGAACGGTCGCCCGACCCTACCAGCAACTTTCTTTTCTGCGCCTGCTCTGTCTCGCGCTGCGCGATTTCGGCGTCGAGGAGTTTTGCCTGTAGCAGCGACATCGCACGGGCCTTGTTCTTGTGCTGTGATCGCTCGTCCTGGCATTCGACAACGATGCCGCTCGGCAAGTGGGTCAACCTGACCGCGGAGTCCGTCTTATTGACGTGTTGGCCGCCTGCGCCCGAAGCGCGGAAAGTATCGACGCGCAGGTCGTTCGGATTAACTTCGATTTCCTCTACTTCATCCGGTTCGGCGAGCACAGCGACAGTGCATGCGGAGGTGTGTATACGCCCCTGCGATTCCGTGGCAGGTACGCGTTGCACGCGGTGCGCGCCGGACTCGAATTTGAGCCTGGCATAAATGCCGCTTCCGGTAACGCGGCTGACGATTTCCTTGTAGCCGCCGTGTTCGCCTTCCCGCGCGCTGAGAACTTCCATTGGCCAGTTCATCGATTCCGCGTATTTCGAATACATGCGAAACAGGTCCCCGGCAAAGATTGCCGCTTCGTCGCCACCGGTTCCCGCGCGAATTTCGAGATAGACGTTACTGTCATCATGCGGGTCCGGCGGAATCAGCGCTTTCTTGAGTTCGAGTTCGAGTGACTCGCGTTTTTCTTCCAGGCCCGCCAGTTCTTCCCGGCCCATCTGGCGAACTTCCTCATCGCTGTCTTCGGCCATTTCGGTTGCCGCCGCTATGTCGCTTCGGAGCGTCTCGTATTTTTGAAACAAACCGATAATTGGTTCCAGGCGCGCGTATTCCTTGGAAAGTTCGCGAAAGCGATTCTGATCGGCAATGACTTCCGGATCCGCCATCAACCCTTCGATTTCCTCGAACCGGTCGCGAGTGGATTCGAGCTTGTTTCTGACTGAGTCTCTCACGCTTCAATCGCTCTTTTCGAGGCCGAAAAGCTCGCGGATCGTATCGATAAATTCCTGGTCCGATTGTTCACCGGCCTGCCGCAGGCGGACGCTCGGCTGATGTAGTATTTTCTTGAGCAGTGACGAGGTGACATAGTCCAGGACCTCTTCCTGGTCCGCGCCTTTCGCAAGCCTGCGGCGTGCCTGTTCCAGCACTTCATGCCTGATTGCGTCTCCATGGTCCCGCAAGGCCGTGATGATCGGCGCGACCTCCTTGCTGCGTTCGATATTCAGGTAACGCCGCGTTTCATCATCGAGAATTCGATTGGCATCGATAACGGCAGCTTCGCGGTTACTCTTGCCCTCGTCAATTACCTTGTCCAGGTCATCGATCGTATAAAGGTATATATCGTCCAACTCGGCGATACCTGCTTCCAGGTCTCGCGGTACGGCGATGTCGACCGCAAAGATCGGCTTGCGCTTGCGTGCCCGAATGGCGCTTTCCATTTGTTCGGTGGTAATAATCGGCTCGGTGCTCGCGGTTGAACTGATCAGAATGTCTGCCTCGGGCAGCGTGCCCTCGATCTCTGATAACGGCAGCGCGAAGCCGTCGAATTGCGACGCGACGCTCTGGGCGCGGGCGAAATCCCGGTTGGCCACAAACATGCGGCCCAGACCTTTGCCATACAGGTGCCTGGCAACCAGTTCGATGGTCGTGCCGGCACCGATGAGCAGTGCCGTGTGTTTCGAGAAGCCGGCGAAAAACTGGTTCGCGAGATTGACCGCGGCATAAGCGACAGAGACCGGGCTCGAGCCGATCTCCGTGTCGGTACGAACCTTTTTTGCGACCGAAAAAGTATGGTGAAAGAGTCTTTTCAAGTGTGACCCGACGGTTTCGGATTGCTCTGCCTGGCGGAAGGCGTCTTTTAGCTGCCCAAGGATCTGCGGTTCGCCAAGCACCATGGAGTCCAGTCCACAGGCGACTCGAAACAGGTGGCGGATTGCCTCCTCGCTGTTCAGCGAAAACAGGGCTGCTTCGGCATCCTGGCTCAACGCCTGATCACCCTTGAGCCACGATTCCACGGCCGCCACTCCGCTATTGTCGGATTCCAGGTAGAATTCGGTACGGTTACAGGTGGAGAGAATTACTGCTTCGTCAATACCTTGCAGTCGCACGAGTTCGTTTAGCGCCCGCCCGACGTCGTCCCCCGAATAGATCACCTGCTCGCGTATTTCGACAGGCGCCGTGTTATGGTTCAGCCCGAGTATTTGGAAGGACATCTTGATTTTAAAGGATCAGGGTCAAACTGAATGCGTATCATAAGCGAACTGATGACGTAGTTCCTTGTCTGTGTCCACCTGGAATGGAAAACTGGCACAGACGATATGAGCAGGATCAATCTATTGAATCGCACTGGAAAAGCATTGCAGCGCCTGGCATGCGGCATGTCAATCATGCTCCTGTTCGCGTCACCCCTCGCACTCGCAGACGATTCGGAAGAAATCTCCGACCTCCTGCTCGCGGCCGAGACGGCCCTGCAGAACAGTCAGTACCAGGAAGCGGCAAGCGCCTACCGCGCGGCCGCGGAGTTGAGCGACGATCCCACGATTGCGCAGCAGGCGACCCGCGTCGGCTACAGCTACGGATTCAACGACGATGCGCTCAAGTCCGCAAGGCGCTGGCTGAAGCTGGATGCCGGTAACGACGAGGCCCTGCTTTATGTCGCTCAGCTTTACCTGCGGACCGGTTCGATCAGGAGGTCCCAGCGCCACTTCGAGGAATTACTGGAGCGAGGCCATGAACCCGCGGACCAACGCCTGCTCGCACTCATTCCTTTCCTCTCGAGCGAAGATTCAGAGTCGGCTTATGAGTTGATGCGACGACTTGCGCGGCCTTACAAGGACTCCGCTGAGGCTCACTACGCCGTTGCGGTCCTGGCGCTGCAGGCCGGCGACGCGGAAGTCGCGAGCGAGCGAGCCAGGGCAGCATTCGAAATCGAGCCCGATTGGATCAAACCACACCTTTTGTATGCGCGCGCAATGTTAATTAGCGGCGACGAGGAAGGGGCGATCGACTACACCTCGCGCCTGATCGGTGACGATCCTGATCCGGATCCGCAAGCGCGGCTCGAGCTCGCTATCATGCTACTGTCTGCGGGCCGTGACGATGATGCATTGAGCCAGGTCAACCAGATTTTGCTCGAACAGCCTAATCGCACCGATGCACTGAGGTTAATGGCGATCATCAATTTCCGGCTCGATCGGCTCGACGCAGCCCGCGCCGATTTCCAGGATCTGCTGGCAAGCGGACAATTTACGATGGACGCGCTGTATTACCTCGGCCGTATCGCCGACCGCAATGAGCAGAACGAGCAGGCGATCCGTTATTACGCCCAGGTCACGCGTGGCAGCAATGCGATCATTTCGCAGCGCCGGGCGGCGGGCATCATGGCGCAGATGGGCGAGGAAGAGCAGGCACTGGAACACCTGGCTGAATTCGCCGAGATCAATCCGAATTTCGCGGTCGACATGCTGCAGGCAAAGGCCCAGTTGCTGGCGACACTCGAAAGGTACCCCGAAGCACTGGACTATTACGACAAGGTTGTCGCGTATCGACCGGACAGCGAGGGCGCCCATCTGGGCAAGGCCGAACTGTTGCTGCGCATGAATCGACTCGACGATGCAATTGCCATGTATCGGGAGTCGGCAAAACGCTGGCCTGACAGCGCCATGAGCCTGAATGCCCTGGGTTACACGCTGGCCGATCGCACCGATCAGTATGACGAGGCGGCGAGACTGATCCACAAGGCACTCGAGCTGGACCCCGACAGCGCGGCGATTATCGACAGCTGGGGATGGGTACTGTACCGGCAGGGTAATAATGGTGAAGCGCTGGTTCATCTCGAACGCGCATACGAGCTGTTCCGCGATCCGGAAGTTGCGGCGCACATCGTCGAAGTCCTCTGGGCGCTCGACCGGCAGGACGAAGCCAGATCCAGGCTGGACGATGCCGAACTGCTGTTTCCGGGCAACGATTTTCTGCAAGATGTTCGCGAGCGCCTGCTCAACGGCCAACCCTGAGGCCCGGCAGGCCTTGCCGGGACAATTCAAGAACGCACTGCTGCTGCTCGTCGCGCTGATATCCGCCTGTGCAACCCGCGGCGGTGTGATGCTGCCCGAACTGGGAGACTGGGAGTCCCGCCAGGCCATCCTTGCCGGCGTCGATGAATGGGAGTTCGCCGGGCGCATCGGCGTCAGTGCTGGCGACGAGGGCTTTAACGGCCAACTCAGATGGCGGCAGGACGGTATCGTTTATCGCGCCCGGATCAACGGCCCGTTGGGAATCGGTACCGTTTTCATCAACGGCGACGGCGGGGAACTCACGCTTACCGACAATGATGGCGCCGTTACCGAGTTGCAGGACGCAGAGGCGGAACTCCGGCAGATGTATGGCTGGACGATCCCGGTCACCAGCCTGCGCTTCTGGGCGCTGGGCATACCCGATCCGGCTGTCCCCGCAGAAACCGAGTTCGCCCATGACGGCCAACTGGCGAAATTGCACCAGTCAAACTGGCAGGTCGATTTCACGCAGTACCGTGAAGGCGGCGGACAGCTGTTGCCGCGTCGCCTGACCGCCGTCAACGAGGACGTAAAAGTGCGCCTGGTCATCGATAACTGGGTATTCAGGTAGGTCGTTGACAGTACCTGGTGCGCCCCGCACAATTGCGCGCAACAAACGCGCGGCAGAACGTGTCAAACTGGGGGAAAAGTGCGGAAAGCGCATGAAGACGCTGGTTCGCCTGGGTGAAATGGGGTGTAGCCAAGTGGTAAGGCAACGGGTTTTGATCCCGTCATGCGCAGGTTCGAATCCTGCCACCCCAGCCAAACCCGGGGACCGACCCGATAGTCAGAACCATCCGAACATTGTGAGGTGAAGCCGTGGATCCGGCGACAATGGCAATATTCTCGGGGAACGCCAATCCCAAGCTTGCTCAAGACATCGCCCGGGTTCTGCATACCCCCCTGGCAAAAATCCAGGTCGGCCGCTTCAGCGACGGCGAGATCCAGGTCGAAATCCTCGAGAACATCCGCGGCAGGGATACCTTTATCGTGCAGCCGACCTGCCCCCCGACCGCGGAAAACCTCATGGAACTCCTGGTCATGGTCGATGCGGCGCGCCGTGCCTCCGCTGCCAGGATTACCGCGGTCATCCCCTATTTCGGATTCGCCAGACAGGACCGGCGCCCGCGTGCGGCCAGGGTACCGATCACCGCCAAACTCGTCGCCAAAATGATTGGTACCGCAGGCGTCGACCGGGTACTGACCGTCGACCTGCACGCGGACCAGATCCAGGGTTTCTTCGACATACCCGTCGACAACGTCTACGCGTCACCGGTGCTGCTCGGCGATGTCTGGAAACAGAAATACGACGACATGGTCGTCGTTTCGCCCGACGTCGGCGGCGTTATCCGCGCCCGCGCGCTCGCAAAAAGGCTCGACGACGCTGACCTCGCCATCATTGATAAACGGCGTTCCAAGGCCAACCGGTCCGAAGTCATGAACATCATCGGTGAAGTCGGGGGCAAGAACTGCGTCATGATTGACGACATGGTCGACACCGCCGGCACGCTGTGTCAGGCAGCCAGCGTACTGAAGAATCGCGGTGCGATAACGGTCGCCGCCTATATCACGCACCCGGTACTGTCAGGGCCGGCCGTATCGAGGATCGACGAATCGGAACTGGACGAGATCGTGGTCACCGACACGATTCCGCTGCGCGAGGATGCGCAGGCGTGCAAGAAAATCCGCCAGCTGTCCACCGCCGAGCTGCTCGGCGAGACGATGCGCCGCATCGCGGACGAGGAGTCCGTCAGCTCGCTCTACGTCGACTGACCTGGTCAGAATCCAATCCCGCCTTTGGGCTGACACCTGGCCGTTATTGGGCTATGATGCGCGCCCTGTCCCGATTGGTCGCGGTCGGGAT
>JABAOE010002777.1_pt1 | contig 29155 bp, 23 predicted proteins | sample 7062141 | NCBI WGS metagenome assembly JABAOE01 (sample SAMN14538627, study PRJNA623070) | marine sediment metagenome | biome: marine biome [ENVO:00000428]; feature: marine pelagic biome [ENVO:01000023]; material: deep marine sediment [ENVO:00002113] | place: India: Gulf of Khambhat ...
ATTTTCGATTTTAGATTTTGGATTTTAGATTCCTTCTTAACCATCAACAAATCATTTGAAAGTTCTGAGTCCTCAGTCCGGATTCCTGATCCGCGCCTTGGGCTCTGCGCTATGCTAGTTAGTCCGCACGAATCTTCGAGTCCGAGGCTTCTGATTTTTGGCTTTTTAATTTTAACTTTTTACTTGCTTCAGCTTCGCGTCTTTGCGCGATGTACTCCGAAACGCTTTGCGCTATGCGCTATGCGCTTTGCTATCGTTGCTCTGTCTGCTTTTGCTTTTTTACCTGTTTCAGCTTTGGATTCCTTTCTTAGTTAAAAACTCCCTGAAGCTCTCCCTGGGGTGGCTTGGTTTCAGCCAGCTGTTCCGTGCGTGTCTTTCGTGGTCGTAACAATCACGCAACCCCATGCCAATTTCCTCGTGCAGCAGTCGTTTGATGCCTTGCACCGCCTTTGCGTCGTTCTCACTGATCAATTGGCCCATCTCAATGGCCGTATTGAGCAATTGGTCGGACGGAACAAGTTGATTCAACAGTCCTATCTGTTCCGCCTCTTTCGCTTCAACGACTCGACCCGTAAAAAGCAGCTCCTTGGCCTTGGCCAACCCGATCATGGGCGGCAACGTCCAGGTGGAGTTCACGCGGCCGTATCTGGCCGCCAGGAACCGGAAGGCGGTCCGCTCACAGCCAACTCGGATGTCCAGCATGGAGCTCAGCAGCGCACCACCCCCATAGGCCAGACCGTTGATGGCACCGATGATGGGCTTGGTAAAGGTGGCGATGTGCCAGGTCGCATGACCGTGGAAGTCCCGGCGTGCCTGAAGGTCCTCCGCAGTAGACCCGGCCATCTGTGGAATGTCCCCGCCGCTCGAGAATGCCCGCTCGCCCGCCCCCGTCAAGACCACGACTTTCACCTCCGGTTCGTTCTCGATGGACGTCAATTCCTGTTCGAGCTCACGGTGGAGCTCGTAGCTCAAGGCGTTTAACTTCTCCGGACGATTCAACGTTACAACGGCGACGCCGCCCACGCGTTTTGTGAGAAGATTTTGATAACTCATAGGATTTCTCCCTGTGAAAAATTGGCCCTTGTCCAGATCATTTTGCTTCAGCCACCACTATCACAATGCCGGTAGGTTTCATATGGAGCTTCGTTTTTTGCGTGTCCTCTTGTTACCATCCGCGGTTATTGATCATTTTTTCACTCTAGATTTGGCGGATGGCTGAGCGCTGATGGCTGATTGCTTTCTTCGCTCAGTCCTCAGCACTTTTGACTCAGTACTGACTACGCTAAGTCTCCTTCGCGCCACCGCAGTGAAGTTCTGAGTCCGGTCTTCGGATTTTATCCGAGACGCTTTGCGCCATGCGCTATGCTCTTTGCTGTTCAGTACTTAACACTGCTCATGCTGCCCCCTGCTCACTGCCCACTGTCTTTCTCTTTTTGTCTTTTGTTCCGGCTTGACACGGCGCTTGAGTTCCATTTAAGGTACCGTCACTTGCGACGACGTGCCTGAGAGAGGACAACGCCATGCCGGTAACCTCGCGTGCTGCTGTGTTAGTTGAGCCCAACAAGCCTCTGGTCGTGGACGAGGTTACGTTTCCCGATCCCGAACCCGACCAGGTGCTGGTCAAGCTCTTTGCCAGCGGCATCTGTCACTCCCAACTCCATCAGATCTTTCGCCCGGCTCAGGCCTGGGCGCCCGGACGACTCCCCACTTTGCTCGGCCATGAGTCCACCGGTGTGGTTGTCGCCAAAGGCCGTGACGTTAACCATGTGAAAGAGGGTGACCACGTTATCACCACCTGGATTGACAAGAACAATTCCGAGAGAAAGCTCCCCCCCGTCTCCCATGCTTTGAATCAGCGGCCGCCCATCCTGGCCACCTGGCGGGGCAACAGTATCGTTGCTTCTGCGGCGACCTGGGCGGAACATGTCATCGCCTCCGATCGAGTGGTGCTCCCCATGGAAGACGACGTACCCACGGATGTTACTTCGATTATAGGATGCGCTGTTCCCACGGCTGTCGGCGCGATCATTAACACGCTCCAGGTCCGTGCCGGTCAGTCCATCGCGATTATCGGTGCCGGAGGCATAGGGCTTTGTGCCATTGCGGCGGCAGCGGCGGTGGCTGCTTATCCCATCATCGCCGTGGATACGACGGAAGAAAAGCTGAGCTTTGCGCGGCGCTTTGGCGCGACCCACGGGATCAATGCCTCGAAAGAGGACCCCGTGCAGAGAATACTTACCATAAGTGGGGAAGGGGTAGACTTTGCCATCGATGCGGTTGGTTTGCCGGCCACTCAGGAACAGATTCTGAAAGTTGTTCGCGCCGGCGCTCCGGGGCTTGGCAGGGGAGGGACGGCGCTATTGGTAGGACTTCCACCGCCCAATGAGAAGGTCATGCTGAATACTTCACTGTTTGCGGGGGGCCGCACCTTTACCCGGACCCACGCCGGTGACTGCCGGCCGGACCGGGACTTTCCTATTTTTGTGCGCTGGTACCGGGAAGGTAAGCTCCGATTGAACGACCTGGTGACGAAACGTTACTCACTGGATCAGGTCAACGAGGCCGTCTCGGACCTGAGCGAAGGACGGGTCATGGGCCGCGGCATCTTTGTTTATTCCTGAGTGAAAATTCGGAGGTAAAACGATGCTTTCCAGAGAAGAAAACGAACTGGTCACTCAAACCGATGCCGGCACCCCGGCGGGGGAGTTGTTCAGGCGCTACTGGATCCCGGCGCTCCTGGTGGAAGAGATCCCAGCCCCGGATTGTCCGCCGGTAAGGGTCAAGCTGATGGGCGAGGAGCTCGTCGCCTTTCGAGATAGCCGGGGAAGAATAGGCCTTCTGGCCGAGAACTGCTCCCACCGCGGAACATCGCTTTTCTACGGGCGCAACGAGGACTGCGGCTTGAGATGCATCTATCACGGCTGGAAATACGATGTGGAGGGCAATGTGGTGGACACTCCGGCGGAGCCCGGCGGCAGCGATTTCAAGAACAAGGTCAAGCACCGCGCCTATCCAACCAGAGAAGTGGCCGGGGTCGTGTTTACCTACATGGGACCGCCGGACAAAAAACCCGTCTTTCCCAACTATCCTTGGTTTCAAGTGCCGCCAAGCAACATTGTCGTCACCAAGTTTTTCCTTGAGTGTAACTATTTTCAGGCGCTGGAAGGGGATTGCGACACTTCCCATACCGCTTACCTGCATCGGGGGAGCCGGGGAGGCGGCCTGGTCCTCAGAGAAGATCCAAGTCCGAGATTCGACATCGAATACACCTGGTGCGGTATCAGGGCTCCCGCCACCCGGGACGTCGAGGATGGCAAGAAGAACGTGCGGGTCTCTACCTTCGCGATGCCTTTCATCGGGAGCGTTCCCGTTGGCAAGTACATCGACGGGAAGTTAGACGGCTATCTGGTCGTGTATCAAGTGCCTTCGGATGACAACTGTACCTGGCGATACAATTTTCGCTTCAAGAGAAGCGAGCCCATGACCGAGGAAGAGCACCGTTTTGACAATTTTCAGATTGGGCCCGGCTACAAGCTAAAGGCCAATCCGCAAAATCGGTATCTGCTGGACCGGGAGAAACAAAAGAGTCAGACCTACAGCGGCATCGACGGTTTCGCCACCCAGGATGCTTGTGTGACCGAGTCCATGGGGGCCATTGTGGACCGAACCAAGGAGCATCTGGGCGCCAGCGACACCTATGTCATCGCGCTCAGAAAGTTTCTTCTCAAAGCCATCCATGACTTCCAAAATGGCGCTGAGCCCCCGGGTCTGGTGTTTGACGATTCACAAAACGACTATTCGGCGGCCAACTGCACTTCCGTGACTCTGCCTCGAAGCGAGCCATGGACCGAGATGGAAACCAAGATGTACGGTCCCTGGCGCAACGTGGCGTGAGCGCCGATTAGCATCCTTGCAAATGGACAAGCTGTGGAAAAGATGGAGCAGGGACGGTTTGTTCGACTGGATGTTTTCGGATCCCAGGTAGAGACCCATTATCACGACCTCGGTCCCAAACACGGCGACGTGATCATCCTTGCACAGACGGGTGGCGCTGGAACATCGGCCTACATGAGCTGGTTCTTGAACATGACCGCGCTCGCTGATGAGGGATACCACGTTCTCGCGCCGGATTTTGTGGGTTTTGGACTTACCAGGAATGTCTCCGAGGGGACGGTCAGGGTCAAAGCCTCAGAATTCCTCCTGGCCTTTATGGAGAAACATGATTTCGAATCCGCTCACTTTGCGGGCAATTCCATGGGCTCAAACGCCATAACCCAACTGGCCATCGATCACCCGGAGAAGGTCAGGAGCCTCATCCTTTCTGGAGGAGAGCCGAGAGTTGACTCCGACGAGTCCCGCGCATTGGCCTCCGCCCTGGGAAAAACGGACCGAATGGAGTTCGTGAGGAGTATGCTGAGTAAGCCTGCCGTTATGCGAGACGATATGCTGCAGGCCACCAGTCATTTTTTTTATGACCCCGACCATCCCAGAATAGGCGAGGTTGCTGATATACGACTTGAAACCATTAGCAGGCCTGGTCAACTTGAGAAGGAAAGGGAAGGGGCCTTCAGACAGATTGCCGGTGGACGGTCAAATTTTTCCCCTTCTGACCTTGCGAGGGTCCGGGCTCCTACCTATTTGATTCACGGAAGGGACGAACGGTTTTTTTATCCCAAAGAGGCCGCCACCGTTCTCTTGGATAGCGCCATCAAGGCATCATTTATTATTCCCGACTGCAGCGCTACCGTTCTAGCCCGCTGCGGCCATTGGCCCCAAATCGAAATGGCGGATACCTTCAACACGTTATTGTTGGCATTCTTCAAATCTCTCAACCATTAGCTTGGTTCTTTCACCATCGTTCTTCGAAGATTTCAGTGCCGGTTACTCGACCTTGTAAAATCTCTGCGATGTGTGATAAGCAGGTGCACCCAAAGGAACTGAGTTGGGTACGCCGGGGAATTCGATGAGTTGTCTGGGGCGCGGGTGTACCTGGAGGGACTGAGATCGCCAGCATCCAAGGAGGAAATTCAAGATGGCAGCCATTGTCGAGAAAATAGCAGAGGCTTCCACCGCAGCACCGGCTACCGCTTCTGCGGACTCTTCTCCCAATCGGGACATTCGCATCCGCGTGAGCGCCAGGACCATCGGCGGTCAAAAGAAGCGGGCTGAAGTATGGAACGAGGGGGCAGGGCGGCCACCGGGCAGCCGCTTCGCGATTATGTGTGACGAGGGAAAAAGACTTGGCGGGGAGGACAGCGCGCCACCGCCACTCGCTTACTTCAGCGCCGGTGTTGCGTTTTGACTGCTCACCCAGCTTTCCCGGTCCGGGGAAGCAGCAAAGATCCATTTCAAAGAGGCTCGTGTCGAGCAGGTCACAAAGTTCTATCGCAAGGGCGCCATCAAGCCGGGAACTATTGAGGCCGGTTGCGCGGGGTTGGAAACCCGCATCGAGATCGACTCCGACGAGCCGCCGGAACGCATACGCGAGCTCGTGAGACTCGCGCAGAACAGTTGCTTCACCCATGGGGCGCTTCGTGACCCCGTTCCCAATGAAATTAGCGTGCAGCTAAATGGCAGCGCTTTAAAAGTAGACGCCGCCACCTAATGAGGCTTGGATGAGGAAGACATAGTCTTCCTCATCCTACTAAACTCTGCGCCCTTCGCGCCTCTGCGGTGAATTTCCGAGTCCAGTCTTCGTTTTTGATTCAGTACGCTTTGCTCTATGCGCCTTGCGCTTTGCTGTTTATATGATACGTACGAAGCACGATGCTCGTCCTGTCGGAAAAAGAGGTACGCGAGCTCATTGAGATCAACGAGCTGGTGCTGGCTCTGGAGGAGGCTCACGTCCAGTTCTCCACCGGGAAGGCGGTCATGCCGGTTCGCCAGGTCGTTCCGCTTTCTCAGATACAGGGAAGAATCACCAGCATGCCCGCCTATTTGAGCGAAGCAAACGCCCTGGGCATGAAGGTCGTAACCTACTTTCAGGAAAATCCCAAGAAGGGCCTCCCCTCTATCCTCGCAACCATTAGTCTGTATAGCTCCGAGACCGGGAAACTTACCGCTCTCATGGATGGGAGCTATGTGACGGCGATTCGCACCGCTTGCGCATCCGCCATGGCAACCAAAGCCCTGGCCAATCCCGAGACTCCCGTCATGGGGATTCTTGGCGCCGGTGTCCAGGCCCGGGCGCACATTCGAGCCCTCAGCCGGATTCGCCAGTTTTCCGAGATCCGCGTCTACAGCCCGTCAGGCACCAGCGCGCGAAACATCAAAAAAGAGCTGGAGCCGGAGTCTGGTATAAGAATCGAGGCCGTCGATAGCCCGGAAAATGCCGTAAGGGGCGCCGACCTCGTGGTGACGGTGTCGACCGCAAAGGAGCCCATCCTTCGCGCGGGGTGGTTAAAGGCAGGATGTCACATCAATGCGGTGGGATCCCACCGGCCGGATTTGCGGGAGCTCGATGCGGAGATATTCAAGAGCGCGACCGTCGTGGTGGACTCACTCGATGCCACTATGGCGGAGTGCGGCGATATTCTGCTCGCCATCAGAGAAGGCGCCATCACAAAAGGCCACGTGCATGCGGAAATCGGTGAAGTGCTTGCTGAGAGAAGACCCGGGAGAACGAGAGCGGACGAGATTACAGTTTACAAGTCCGTCGGCATCGCGATTCAGGACGTCGCCGCGGCGCAACTCGTCTATCAAAAAGCCGTCGAGCAAAAAGTCGGGCTTGAGGTCGACATTTGATTCTTCTTTGTCCCTCTCTCTGAGACTGTTACTTAACAGTCTTGATCATTTCATGCTTTTGCGCTTTGCTGTTTTGTTGTCTGCCTGAGTCTGCGGCTAATCTTGTTTTCGTCCCCAATTAGCTGATAGCTGAAGGCTGACGGCTGATAGCACTTCTCCTTTCTTCCCTTAACACTCAACACTTAACACTGCTCTTGCTGCACCCTGCTCACTGCCAACTGTTTTCCTCTGTCCCTGTCTCTATCTCTGTCTGTTCGTGGCGTCTTTGCGCGAGTTCTCTTCATTGATCTCTGACTTCCGGCCTCTGATCTCTGGTTATTCGCTTTGCAATTTAGTAGTCAGGGGCGTAGGATCTGGTCCACCGGTAACCTGGTTAAGGAGGACAAACAATGGCGAATATCGTACTGGGCGTTGCGACCCCCCATGCCCCTCAATTGCGTCTGCCGTTAGATGGCTGGTACGCGCTGCAAGAGAAGGACCAGACGGACAAGCGAATCAACTACGAGGAACTTCGCCGCCGGGTCAAACCGGATATTGAAAACGAGCTTACGGACACTCGGATCCGCGAGCGTTACGACACGGCGCAGACGAGTCTGCGGGCGCTGTCCACGGTGCTGGAGGAGGCCAAACCCGACGTCATCGTCATGATTGGAGATGATCAGAAAGAGCAGTTTCACAGCGACAACATGCCCATGTTCTGTATCTATCACGGAGACATTATCAACCTGGTCCTCCGGCATGGCCACGGAAAGCGGAGCTCCGGGTCCCAATTATGGAATGCTCCGAAGCTCGATCAGTTGCAGTCCGCCGTGGAAAACGAGCTGGTGGGTCCAAGGGAACGGCCGGCCGAACGGAGCCTCGCGGAGCACCTGATCGGTTACCTCAGGGATGAAGAGTTTGACGTGGCCAGCTCCGATAGCCTGCGGCCTGACGTGGGTATCGGTCACGCCTTCAAGTTTTTCTACGAGCTCATGCTGCCCGGCACCGAGATTCCCGTGGTGCCGGTGATGGTCAACACATTTTTCCCGCCCAACCAGCCAACCCCGGCCCGCTGCTACCGGCTCGGGCAAATGATTCGATCCGCCGTGGAGTCCTGGGACGGTGACAAGCGCGTGGTCATCATGGCCTCCGGTGGTCTTAGCCATACGATCATCGATGAAGACATCGACCGCCGGACCATCGCCGGCATAGCGGACAGAGACGCAGAGGCGCTCAGGACCTTGCCCCGGGAACGACTGAACCTCGGCACCTCCGAGATCCGCAACTGGATCGCCGCGGCAGGCGCCATGGAGTCCAAGACGCCTCACTTCATCGGCGACTACATCCCTGGCTATCGGTCGCTTGCGGGCACCGGATGCGGCATGGCCTTCGCCTACTGGGATTGAGGCTCCCGGCTACGCACTCATAGACAGTTTCGCGGAAAGCCCTGGCTGGCGGGTTCTCATTTGCTCGGCTCCGCTCCTGCGTTGACACCGAGATAGGAAAGCCGGCCGCTCCCCGTGTTGCGGAGCCCATGCTGTGTGTTCCTGGGCACGACGAGGAACTGGCCCGCCTTGATGGGCAGCGGCGGGGCTCCCTCCCTCAACACCTCACCGTTTCCCTCGAGGATGTAGATGCAATGGGCGTTCTCGGGGTGGATGTGGAGATCCGAAACCTGCCCGGGCTCAAAATTTCTCAATGTGATGTGGCGAATATCGATCCCGTCCCGGTAGACGCCGACGATCATGGGCTCTTCCGGGTGATAGGATTGAAATTCCTCGGGGTTAAACACCGCCACGTCCCCGGCCTTTATCTTGACTTCTTTAGAATTGTCTCTCGGCATCACACACCTCCTGCGGGTTAAATTAGCACCACTGACGTTGGCCGTCTCAGGCCGGTCTACTCGGTAATGGACACCAATCCGTGGGACCGCTCCATCAGGGGTTCACCGCCGTTTTCGGTCACTAGGATGGAAGTCCCCCATCGAAAGTAGATCCGTCCGTCGGCACTGTAAGCGTGGGGCTTCCAGATCCATACCGTATTTTTCTCTATGCCGACATCTTGAATGACATTCGAAGGTCCGTCATTTGGATTTACATAGGGGCCTTCATTACCATAGCCACGGCTGTGCAACATGACGGCAGTCCGCATCCCCCGTTTTGCTCCAACGCTGCTGATTACCTCGATCATATCGCGGAAGGATCTACCCGGCCGCATGAACTCCCGCCCCGCCTCAAACGCTTCCCGCTGCACGTCAATCACGGGTTTCCATTTTTCCGGAATCGGTCCTAGCAAAACAGGTTGAACGTCCTGAACGGTCAGACCGCCGCATGCGGCATAGATCTCGTTGGTGATCAGATCCATGGGTTTAAGGCGTCGGCCCACCGGTGGCTCTTCGAAGTGGGCCAGCTCTTCACCCGCGGGGCCGATCTCAAGATTCCATGGGGGATATTCGTTGCCGAGTTCCAGCATACGACTTGTGATGCGGGCGTATAGATACGCCGCGTCCACCCCGGGCCGGGCTACGGCAATCATCTCCTGGATGCCGGCTGCCGTAATGGCGGCTGCCCGTTTCAGACACTGAATTTCTTCTTCGCTCTTTACGTAACGGCACGATGCGACAACATCCGTTGCATCTTGGAAATTTGCATTGGGGAAATGTCGCTGGATTTCCACATAGGCGCTATGAACCACAGTGCCACCGGCAGCACGAATATGCCCAAACCTACCCATTCTCAGGCCGGTCACACCGATCCGGGCCCGTTCCATTCCCAGGTTTATTAATGCTTCCGTTACGGCGGGGGCCCAGGAGCCCCTAGTTCCCGCGGCCACCGGTCTCGGTTCCGCGATCCACTTGTTTCCGATTCCTCGATCATTGATCACAATCGGAGCACGGCCGTCCGTCGGTAAAACGACGGCGGCATTCTCCATTAGTGTCAGGTAGCGGCTGTCCGCGCGGGTTCCCCGGGAGTTCTCCGGTGAGAGCCGGAGAATTCTGCCGTCCACGCAGGGGGGCACCAGGATGCAATCAAATCCCGCCGCGGCTGCATTCTCGCGAACGGCATTCCAGCGGCGATCGCGTTCCGCCAGCGAAAAGCCGGTCCAGATGTCTGTGGGTGCCGGGTCGGTCAACGGATGTGCCCTGCTAGCGCCAGAAGTTGCGCCAATCCACCGCCTTTGGTAGCACCTCGCTCCGAACGACGAGCTGGTCAAGGCGGTTGGCTGAAGCCTCGCGGATCACATGGGGCGGCTCTTTACCCGCGCGGACCGCTTCAATAGCCTTCCGTAACAGGTTCCTTGATGCGATGACACCCTGGTCCGTGTAACCCAGGTGTTCCTGACTACGATCCAAAATGGGCCCCGGTGCCTCCGCCACACATGCGTCCTGCGCCTGAAAGTGCTCCACGGGTATGCCGGAAAATCTCTTGTCCTTCATGGTCGTGCGATCCTGCAGGTAACGGTTCGACTTGTTGGCGACAGGATAGTAGCTGGCATCCGTATCGCCGCGACGGCGGCGACGATCGTCATTGGGAATCGGCTTTTCACGGTCGAAGTTCAGGTTGTATTTCCAGCACTGGGTGTCATCGATGGGAACAAACCAGTTGGCGCCGTATCCCGCGCGCCCGAAGGGTCCCATGAACGTATTGACGTTTGGCAGAACGTAGTTGGTGATTCCCACGTAGTTTTGCTCAGGGTTGATATTTCGGACCATGTAGATGCGAACGCCGAAATCCGTTTCCTCCGTATAAACCTCGGGTGGTATGTTGCCAAAGGTTCGCGGGTCGTTTACCCGGGAAATATCCTTGTGCAGGAAGGTCACATGCACCGGGTCGATGCCGCCCTCCAGAGCCTGAAGGTAGTTGGCGTCGCTATGCACTTTGCTCGAGATAATTTGATCCCGCGGCACCGTTAGAAATTCATAATTGGGCAGCAGCGGCGGCTCTCCCGGGCCCATGTAAGTGAAGATCAGCCCCGCCTGCTCCATGCACGGGTAAGCGAGGTGCTTTATTTTGTCGGCGAACTTTCGCTCCGGAGGCTCCGCCGGTTGCTCCAAACAGCGCCCGTGAACGTCGTACAGCCAACCGTGGTAGATGCAGCGGATACCGCCGTCCTCAACCCGCCCGTAGCTGAGATCGGCGCCCCGGTGGGAGCAGAGCAGACCCAGCAGGCCGACACGTCCCTGGTCGTCGCGAAAAAGAACCAACTCCTCACCGAGGAGCCTTATGTGGATAGGCGCGCCATCCGGTGGCAGCTCTTCGCTAAGGGCGGCGGGCTGCCAGTAGCGGCGGAGCAATTCACCGCATGGAGTTCCACGGCCCACTTTGGTCATGAGTTCGTTCTCTTCCCGGCTAAGCATGCCACCCCCTTAAAAGGCTCTCACGGCTCAATGCTAGCGGGCTCATAACACGCCCCGAGTTTGACTGTCAATCAGCCAGCAGTCAGCAGTCAGCGTACGTCTGCGGCTATATTCTTAAGCTTTTCTCCGCCTTCTCTCTTTGCGCTCTGCTGTATTGTCGTCTGTGTGGGTCTGCGGTTAAGTTATCTGCTCCGGACTTTGCGCCCTTGGCGTCTTGGCGAGAGGTGATCCGATTATCGTCTGCGATGGAGACTTTTTGTTTGTCGCGTCTCCTGACAAACAAAAAAAGAAGAAATCTGCGCTGATCCGTGTAAATCTGCGGTAAAGTCTCTTGTTTTTCTCTGCGAACTTTGCGCCCGGCCTTCGCAGCCGGAGCAGCTTCGCCGGAGTAGGCTCTCTGCGGTGAAATGTCCGAGTCTTTGGATTTCAACCGAGTTGCTTGGCGCTTTGCTCTATGCTCTTTGCTGTTTTTTCTCTGTCCCTGTCTCTATCTCTGTCTGTTCGGTGCGTCTTTGCGCGAGTTCTCTTCGCTGATCTCTGACTTCCGACCTCTGATCTCTGGTTATTCGCTTGGCGTTTTGCTATTTATTCGTCTGCGTGTGTCTGCTCTTCGTGCTCAGTCCTCAGCACCTTTTGCCCAGTACTGAACTGCTGCCCACTGCATACTGCCTACTATCTTTCTTCCAACGCTCTATGCGCTTTGCCTGCGTTAGCCTGTGCACAACTCCATAATTAAGAATGGGGAAGGAGTATTTTCTCAATCATAATAAAAGTTGTCTGCCAACATTCATTCTCGCAGAGAGAAGAAACGTCCATTTCACCAACTATTATTATTCTTACGAAACCTCTTAACCCAAGTGGCATTGGAATTGCCTTAGGCCTAAGGCAAATACAGCGTATAGGTTTGGAGATCCGTGCTCCAAGTCGAAATTCCCAAAGACAATCATCATAAGGAGCTCATTGCCTGCCAGAGGGCATGTCCTGTTCACACGGACGCGCGGGGTTATGTCCGGGCCATTGCCCAGGGAGATTTTGAGCAAGCCTACCTGATTGCCAGGGGGCCCAACCCCTTTGCGTCCATCTGCGGCAGGATTTGCGGAGCCCCTTGCGAAGCCTCCTGCCGGCGAGGTCATATTCCCCGAACCGATCAAGACGGATGTTTCGTTACGACGGATAGGCCCATCGCGATCCGCGCTCTTAAAAGGTTCGTTTGTGAATCCCATGGAGTCGAGGCAAAGGGGTCCGACGAAATCCTTCAAGGCCTTCGTGAATATCTGCCGGGTGTTGCGGGGGATGCGGAAGAGATGGCTTTTCTTTTGCGCGGAGTCTCGCGCGGCATGTTCGTCCCGGCTGAGGGAGAACGGGTTGCCATCATCGGATCGGGTCCCGCGGGTCTGAGTGCCGCGCACGATCTGGCGCTCCTCGGTTTCAAGCCGGTGGTGTTTGAGATGGAGCCGGTGGCGGCGGGAATGCTGGCGATGGGTGTTCCCGAGTACCGGCTGCCGCGGGAGGTCATTCAGCGGGAAGTTTCCGTCATCGAGGCTCTTGGAGCCGAGATTCGCTGCAATTCCAGAATCGGCGCGGACGTTACGTTTCGGACACTGCGCGAGGAGTTTGCCGCCGTGATCATTGCCGTGGGCGCGAAGCGCTCCAGATCCCTGGGGCTTCCCGGAGAGCCGGGCCCCGCTGTTTTTGGCGGTGTCGATTTTCTTCGCTCGGTGGCCCTTGGGGAATCTTTGGCTCTGGGTTCAGACGTGATCGTGATCGGCGGCGGCAATGTCGCCTACGACGTCGCCCGAACCGTGGTCCGGCAGGCTGCGTACGATACGGCTCGAATGGCCGCTCGTTTACCCGGAACCCGTCGCGTGCGGCTGGTTTCCCTCGAGACATTGGAAGAAATGCCCGCGGACACCCTGGAGATTTTAGAAGGGGAACAGGAAGGGATTGAACGGGTCTCGGGTTGGGGCCCCGTTGCCATCCGGCGCGGCGATGGGGGAGAGGTTTCGGGTCTCGAGATCAAGCGTTGCGTGCGTGTTTACGATGACCAACGTCGCTTTTCTCCTCAATTCGATGAAGAGGATAAGCAATTCCTCGAAGGGGATACGGTGCTGATCGCCGCCGGGCAGGCCCCGGACCTCTCTTTCCTGGAAGACGGCGGGACCGACGTCGAACAGTTCCGCCCGGGATGGCCGAAGGTCGATCCGGCTACCCTCATGACAACGGCCCAGGGCGTTTTCATCGCCGGGGACCTCGCCCACGGAACGCGTCTGTTGATTGATGCTGTGGCCTCGGGCAAACGGGCGGCCCGCTCCGTCTATCAGTTCGTTACCGGCAGGACACTCCATCCCGAGACCCTCACCGGTTTCATCCGGCTTGACCGGTATCAGCGGGAGCTCGGCTACGAACGGATCCGCCGCGTGGAGACGTCAACTCTGGAAGCCGAGGAGCGGTTGAAGGATCCGAAAGCGTTGGTGGAAAAATGTTTGAGCGAACAAGAGGCAATGCGGGAGGCGTCACGCTGCTTGGATTGCGGTGTGACGCCGGTCTTCGATGGGAGTCGTTGCATTCTCTGCGGTGGATGTGCGGATGTCTGTCCCACCCTTTGCCTGAAGATTGTTCCGCTCTCCTCCCTAAGGGAGACGGAAGGGCTGTCCGATATCGTGAATTCCCAATGGGGCGAAGGCATAGACCTGCAGGACCATTCGGCCATCCTGAAAGATGAGGACCGCTGCATCCGCTGTGCGCTGTGCGTTGACCGGTGTCCCGCCGATGCCATCGCCATGGAACGGGTCAGCTTTCAAACGGAGTGGAGGAACGTATGACCACCGAGACGAAGCCCGGACCATCCACGCGCTCCCGGCTCGACCCCGAGGCGGTGCCCCGGCGAGACTTCCTGGGACTCGCGGCCTGGTGGTCGGCGGCCACCGCTCTCGTCTTTGCGTTTCTCGGCGCGATGCGGCTGCCGAAAGCGGCGGTGCTTCCGTCCCCGTCGAAAAAGTTTCGCGTCCGCCTGCCGGACTCATTGGCTCCCGGACACCCCTACCTGCCGGCGGGTCGATCCATAGCGATGTATCGTGATCAAGACGCGGTCTATGCCATCTCCACCATCTGCACGCACCTGGGCTGCATCGTGAAACCCACGGTTGAGGGGTTTGATTGTCCCTGCCACGGCTCAAAGTTTGCAAAGGACGGGAGCGTGTTAAAGGGACCGGCGCCCAAGGCGTTGCCGTGGCTTGAAGTCCGGCATGTCAGCGGCGGCGATTTCGTGGTGGACGAGGGCAAGACCGTCGAGGCGGGCACCAGGGTGAAGGTATGAGCGAGGCTGGGGCCAAGCAAAGCGCGGGCGAAGAATCGGCGTCCGCTCAATTTCTTAAAAACCTGAAGAACGTTCCCCGCAGGTTCGCGGAGACGATGTTTCGAACCGGCGCCCCGCGTTCGGATCGAGGTCGCTCCACGTTTGTCTTTGGCAACGTGTTTCTCCACCTGCATCCGGTGCGCACTCACCGCTGGAGTCTGCGCTGGGCGACGACATGGGGCCTGGGCATCGCGGCCCTTTCCTGCTTTTTTGTCCTCGTGGTGACGGGCGTGCTGCTCATGTTCTACTACAAGCCCTATCCGGACGTCGCCTACCTTTCCATCAAAGACATTCACTTTGTGGTGCCCACCGGGCGTTTCATCCGCAATCTCCATCGCTGGTCCGGCAACATGATGGTTGTGGTTGTGCTGCTTCACATGGCGCGGGTTTTTTACACCGCCGCATACCGGGCTCCGCGGGAGTTCAACTGGGTCATCGGTATGGGCCTTCTGGTGCTAACCCTCGGCCTCTCTTTCACGGGCTACCTCCTGCCGTGGGATCAGCTGGCCTACTGGGCCATCACCATCGGCGCCAACATCGCGCAATCCCCGCGGGAGGTGACCGACGCTCTGGGAATCACGCAGTGGTTTGATGTAGGCGGACTGCAGAGGCTGATCCTCCTGGGATCGGAAGAGGTCGGCGAAGAAGCGCTGATTCGTTTCTACCTCTATCACGTCATGATTCTTCCGCTGCTTTTGGTGGCGCTCATGGCCGTTCACTTCTGGCGCATCCGGAAAGACGGCGGCTTGACCAGGCCGGTGGAAGCGGACAGCCGTCTCGCCTCCCCGGACAGTGAAATCTATCCCGTCTTCACCGAGGCGCCGCAAAAAACTTACAGCCTCGCGGCCATCGTCAAAGGAAAGACAGCGGTGGTGGGACGTGGACCGGAGCAGACCATTCCGTCGATGCCCCATCTCATGGTGGGCGAGGCCGCGGTCTTCATGTTGACCATTGCGATCTCCGTGCTCCTTGCCATTCTTCTCGACGCGCCCCTCAAAGAAGTGGCCAACCCCGCCGTTCCGGAAAATCCGGCCAAGGCGCCCTGGTACTTTCTCGGCCTGCAAGAGCTGGTGTCGCACTCCGCCTTCATGGGAGGAATCGGGATCCCCACGGTGGTGCTGATCGGTCTTGGCCTGATTCCCTATCTCGATCGCGAGACGGAGGGAACGGGCGTTTGGTTTGGCGGGCCCGGAGGTGGAGCGCTGGTTTTCTGGTCCGCGGTGTTCGGCCTTGCGGTGGTCCTTGGAGTCGAGGCCTTCGTGATTCGCTTCGGCTGGATCCGTCAGTGGTGGCCGGATACTCCCCAGTTGGTGATTACGTTCATCAATCCCGGAACCCTGTTGACGGTGGCCTACGCCGCCTACTCGGTTCGCTGCCTCAAGAGATACAACTCGACCCGGGCAGCGGCCCTGGCCCTGTTCACCTGTTTTCTCTGCGGATTTATTGTCCTCACCGTTGTCGGGACCTACTTCCGGGGTCCCAATTGGGATTTCTACTGGTCTCCCGCCCAATGGCCGGGCCACTAGGAAATGGAACGATGAAGGCGAACAAACACCTGCTCCTTTGGTCAAGCCTCGGCACTCTTGCCGTGCTGATGTGGGCCGCCGTCCATGAAAACTTCTTGCGGGACTGGCGTGTGATTCAAGCAGGCATTCGGGAGGAGCTCCCGCCGGCTCAGGCCGCTACGTTCACCACTCAACTGCGCCAGATCGTGAGCCGCGAGGTGGGCACCACGGATCGCTGCGTCAGTTGCCATGTGGGCATGGCGCCCGGCGAAACCGGTATCGAAGGTGACCGTCTTTTCGGCCGCCATCCCGATGTCGTCCATGACCCGGCTTCTTTCGGGTGCACCGTTTGTCACGGCGGGCAGGGGCGGGCCACCGATACCCTGCCGGCGCATGGATGGGTTCCCCATTGGCCGGAGCCGATGCTTTCCGCCGACCAACTCTACGCCGGATGCGGAGGATGTCACACCCATTTGAACGTTCCCAACCTCACCCGGCTGTCACAGGGAAAGACACGTTTTGAGCAGTCCGATTGTCTGGCATGCCACAGGATGGACGGACGCGGCGGGACCTTACGCCCGGGCGGAGCGGGAGGACAGGAAGGACCGGATCTCTCCCGGGTGGGTGCCACCGGATTCAACCCGAACTGGTACGAAAATCATCTACAGAGGAGAGAAAGAGCCACCTCCGGTCCCTGGCGCTCCGCCTTCGATCGTCTTTCCCCGGCCTCCAGAGTTGCCCTCGACGAGTACCTTCGTTCCCGTGTCGGCGCCCCGGGGTTGGTGGAGGCCAAGGGGCTGTTTCACACCCTCGGCTGCCGCGGCTGCCATAAGGTGCGCGGTGTCGGAGGCGATGACGGCCCGGATCTCACCACAGCGGGGAGCAAAGATCCGGGTCAGCTAAACTTCAGTCATGTCAAAGGCGAGCGGACGGTGGCGAATTGGCACAGACAGCATCTCCGCGCTCCCTCCTCAGTGGTGGCCGGTTCCGCCATGCCCGAGTTGGGACTGGCGGAGGAGCAGATCGACCAGTTGACCTTTTATATGATGTCGCTTCGCGGCAAGGAATATGCGCAGTCTCTATGGCCAAAGGACCGCATTCAGGCGGAGCGTTTTGGCAGGAGAGAATTTGCCACCGACGGAGCTACCCTTTACGGAACCTTCTGCGCCGCCTGTCACGGTCCTCAGGGGGAAGGGATGCGTTACCCCGCAGCGGCAGCGTTCCCGGCCATTGGCAATCCGGATTTTCTCCGCCTGGCGTCCGATGAATTCTTGCGCGAGCAGATCAAGCGCGGCCGGCCCGGCCGGCGCATGCCCGCATGGGGAGAACAGGAAGGGGGACTGCGTGACGCGGAGATCGACACGCTGGTGGCCTACCTTCGCAGTCTCGGAAACGTGGAATACGAGGGGGATACCAGGCCGCCGCGTTGGGTCAAAGGGGATGTTGCAGAGGGTGAGCGCCTGTATGCCAGCGCCTGTGCCGGATGTCACGGCCCTCGAGGGGAAGGCCAGGAGGGTCCCGCCCTCAACAACCGGGTGTTCCTGGACCTCGCCACGGACACTTATCTCTTTAAAACCATTCTGAACGGCCGTGCCGGAACCTCCATGGCCGGACACAGCACCGGTTCCACGACACGAAGAGCCTTGACGGAACAGCAGACCTTATCGATCGTCGCATTCATGCGCACTTGGGAGGATAAAAAATGACGGACATCAATCGCCGCGAGTTTTTGCAGTGGATGGGGGCTGCGGGCTTCTCAGCGTTCGCGCTTTCCGCCAGCGATGCTTGGGCCCTTCAGGCCATTGAAAATCCGTTGGCGGCGTACCCGGATCGAGACTGGGAAAAGGTCTATCGCGATCTCTGGAAGACCGACTCGAGCTTTACTTTTCTCTGCGCTCCCAACGACACCCACAACTGCATCCTGAATGCCTACGTGCGCGACGGCGTGGTCACGCGGATCGGTCCCACCATGAAGTACGGCGAGGCGACGGATCTCTACGGCTCCAAAGTCACCCATCGTTGGGACCCGCGAGTCTGTCAAAAGGGCCTCGCCCTCACCCGGCGTTTTTACGGTGACCGGCGGCTCCGCTATCCCATGGTGCGCAAAGGCTTCAAAGCCTGGGCGGAAAAGGGCTTCCCTCGTGGAGAAGACGGCCGGCCGCCGAAAGAATACTTCAACCGCGGGCGGGACGAATGGCTGCGCCTCAGCCACGAGGAAGCGGCGAATTTAGTCGCGTCGGCCCTGGTGAACATCGCCACGACCTATAGCGGCGAGAAAGGTCAAAAGCTTCTCTTGCAGCAGGGATACGATGAGGAAATCGTACAGGCCACCAGGGGGGCGGGCACCCAGGTGCTGAAATTCCGCGGCGGCATGCCTCTGCTGGGACTCACGCGGGTCTTCGGGCTTTACCGCATGGCCAATTCCCTGGCGCTGCTCGATCACAAGCTGCGGGGTGTGGCGCCCAAGGACGCTTTGGGAGGCCGCGGCTGGGACAACTACTCCTGGCACACGGACCTTCCTCCCGGCCATCCCATGGTCACGGGCCAGCAGACCGTGGACTTCGATCTCAACGCCGTCGAACACGCGCGTACCGTGGTGGTGTGGGGCATGAACTGGATCACGACCAAGATGCCCGACGCCCACTGGCTGACCGAGGCGCGGCTCAAGGGCACCAAGGTCGTGGTCATCGCCTGCGAGTACTCCGCCACCAGCATCAAAGCGGACGACGCCATCGTTGTACGTCCCGGCACGACTCCCGCCCTGGCCCTCGGGCTTTGCAACGTGATCATGCGGGAGAAACTCTACGACAAGGACTACGTGGAACGGTTTACCGACCTTCCCCTGCTGGTGCGCTCCGACAGTTTGAAGCTGCTCAGGGCCGAGGAGGTGTTTGGTACCAAACCCGCGGTGCTCAATAACCAGACGAAGACCGTGCGCCCGGGAGAAAAGGTTCCGCCCCCCGGCGCGCAGACCGATATTCTGATTCCCGAGGCCTTGAGAAACAGCTGGGGGGATTACGTCTGGTGGAATCGAAGGACGTCGAGCCCGGAGGCCATCACCCGGGACAACGTTGGCAAGTTTTCAGCCGTGGTAGACCCGCTGTTGGAAGGCTCCGTCGAGGTGACCCTCAAGGACGGGCAGAAGGTCGCCTGCCGGCCGATCTATGACGTCATTCTGGAATACGTACGTCATTTCGACCCGAAGACCACGGAGGAGATCACCTGGGCGCCGGCCGAAGCCGTGGAAAGCCTCGCACGGGAATTGTCCAGATACCCGGGGACCACGTTGTTTGCCATCGGAATGGGGCCGAATCAATTTTTCAACAACGACAACAAGGACCGGACCCAGTTCTTGCTGGCCGCTCTCACCGGCAATATCGGCAAGCTCAGCGGCAACGTCGGCTCCTACGCGGGTAACTACCGGGTGGCGAATTTCAATGGCGTGCCCCAATACATCGCCGAAAACCCCTTCGACATCGAGCTGGACCCGGCGAAGCCTTCCCGGCCGAAGCTCTACTGGAAGGCCGAGTCCGCCCACTACTACAACCATGAGGATCATCCTCTAAAGATGGGCAAGACCATGATCACCGGAAAAAGCCACATGCCGGCGCCGACCAAGTCGCTGTGGTTCGCCAACGCCAACTCGATCCTGGGCAACGTCAAGTGGCACTACAACACGGTGGTCAACGTGCTGCCGAAGATCGAGATGATCGCCGTGCAGGAGTGGTGGTGGTCGACCTCCTGCGAGTGGGCCGACGTCGTCTTCGCCGTCGATAGCTGGTCCGAGCTCAAGTATCCCGACATGTGCTCGTCGGTGACCAACCCGTTTCTCACCGTTTTTCCGCCGACGCCCCTTGAGCGTCCCTTCGAAACCCGCGGCGACATAGAGTGCCTGTCTCTGGTTGGAAAGGAATTGGCCAGGCAAACCGGTGACACCCGGTTCGCCGATATGTGGAAGTTCGTGGATCAGGGGAGGGTGGACGTTTACCTGCAACGGATCCTCGATCACTCCAACGGCACGAAGGGATACCGATTCACCGAGCTGGAAGCGAAAGCGAAGCAGGGCATTCCCTCTCTCATGATGACCCGTACCAATCCGAAGTCCGTGGGCTACGAGCAGGTGGCGGACTCCCGCCCCTGGTACACCAAGACGGGACGTCTGGAGTTTTACCGGGAAGAGGACGAGTTCGTGGAGGCCGGAGAGAACCTGCCCGTGCATCGGGAGCCGGTGGATTCCACGTTCTACGAGCCCAATGTGATCGTCGCACCGCCCCATCCTTTCATCCGGGCCAGAGGGCCGGAGAGTTACCAGGTTGCCAAGGCCGATCTCTCCACCGAAACCCGCCAGGGGCGAAACGTCGTGAAGAGCTGGGACGAGCTCAAAAACACGGCCCACCCGCTGGCCGGCGACGGCTACAAGTTTGTCTTTCATACGCCGAAGTACCGCCATGGGGCCCATACCATGCCCATCGATACCGACATGGTGGCGATGCTGTTTGGACCCTTCGGGGATATTTATCGCCAGGACAAGCGACAGCCGTTTGCGGCGGAAGGTTACGTCGACATTCACCCGGAAGATGCAAAGTCTCTCGGGGTCGAGGACGGCGATTACGTCTGGATCGATTCGGATCCGTCGGATCGCCCGTTCCGCGGTTGGCAGAAAAACGAGAAGGACTACGAGTTCTCCCGGCTGCTCTGCCGCGCTCGCTACTATCCGGGAACACCGAGGGGGGTGACCCGCATGTGGTTCAACATGTACGGCGCCACCCCGGGGTCCGTGGAAGGACACCTCTCACGGGAAGACGGCCTGGCAAAGAACCCGCGCAGCGGATATCAGGCCATGTTCCGTTCCGGGTCTCATCAGTCCGCAACCCGGGGCTGGTTGAAGCCCACCTGGATGACCGACTCCATGGTGCGGAAAAATTTGTTCGGCCACTCCGTGGGCAAGGGTTTTCTCCCGGACGTGCACTGTCCCACCGGGGCGCCGCGGGAAGCCATCGTGAAGATCACCAAGGCGGAGGCCGGAGGCTTAGAGGGCAACGGGCTCTGGCGTCCGGCGGCCCTGGGACTGCGGCCCAAGTATGAGCGCAAATCAATGAAAGATTACCTTGCCGGAAAATTTACCGGCTCATCCAAATCCAAGAAAGGCGGGAACAAGTAATGGCCCGAGTCTACAATTGGCAAATCGGTCGTACCATGTCCTACTGGTATCCCGAGAAGCGGCCCAAACGGCAGTTCGCCGCGGTCTTCGACACCAACAAGTGCATCGCCTGCCAGACCTGCACCCTGGCCTGCAAGACCACCTGGACCAGCGGAAAAGGGCAGGAGTACATGTTCTGGAACAACGTCGAGACCAAGCCCTACGGTTTCTACCCGCTGGCCTGGGACCTGAACCTGCTGGAAAAGCTGGGCGCGCAGAACTGGGAAGGCGAGCGTTATACAGGGCGAACGATCTTCGAGGCGGCGGAGGCGGGAGAGAGGGCGCTCGGCTGGCGCCCCGAGGACGCCGACTACGCCAATCCCAACGTCGGTGAAGACGACTGCGTGAACGCGGTGGAGAAGGGCGGCCACTTCAGCGGCGTGCACAACTCCTGGTTTTTTTATCTCGCCCGCATCTGTAACCATTGCACCTACCCGGCCTGTCTTTCCTCATGCCCGCGGGGTTCCATCTACAAGCGGCCGGAAGACGGCGTGGTGCTCATCGATCAGGGACGTTGCCGGGGTTACCAGGAGTGTATCCAGGCCTGTCCTTACAAGAAGACCTTCTTTAACTCCATGACCGGTACGTCCGAGAAGTGCATCGCCTGCTTTCCAAAACTGGAAACCGGTGTGCAGCCCCAGTGCTTCGTTAACTGTATCGGCAAGATCCGCTTTGCCGGATGGATCTCCAAGCCGGAGGAGGCGAGAGAGGACAATCCCATCGACTATCTGGTCCACGTTAAGAAAGTTGCCCTGCCGCTCTATCCGCAATTCGGTCTCGAGCCCAACGTCTACTACATCCCACCGATCAATCTGCCGCGGGAGTTTTTGCTTCAGCTGTTCGGACCCAATCTGGACACGGCGCTGGATACCTACCGGAACATTGCCCGGGACAAGGACCTCGCCGGTTTGCTCACGCTTTTCGGGTCCACCGAGTTGATCGTCGCGAAATGGAAACGAGAGGGGGAGGAGGTCTTCGGCTACGATGAGGGCGGTCAGGAGATTGTCCGTGTTCCCCTGCGGGAGCCCATGCATATCAACAAGGCCTTTGACGCCGCCCGGAACGTCACGAGGACCAACATTTCCTGAGGAGAATGGCCATGAAAGCTCTAAGGGCTGCGCTCGTTGTCGCCGCTGTTTCCTTAACGGCGTTTGCCGGCTGCAAACCGGGAAAGCCTCCGGTGTCCGAGTCCGAGGTCCGGGCGGTATTCCAAAAGACCGTCCCGGTTTCCGTGGAGGATCAGGCCTGGGAAGGCACGCCCGTGCACCAGGCGCAGCTGTTGCTCCAGGACGTCGTGGAGCCCAGGCAGATGACGGTTACCACCCGCACCATCCGTGTCCAGGCGGTAACCGACGGGCAACGGATCGCGTTTCGTCTGCGTTGGGAGGATTTCGTCGTGGACGACATGCCCGGTCCCAGCCGCTTCAGTGATGCCGTGGCGGTTCAGCTGCCCGCCATCACCACCCCCGATGTTCCCTCGCCGCAAATGGGAGAGAAGGGGAAGCCCGTTGAGATCTCCTACTGGTCGGCGGTCTTCCAGGCCATGGTTGACGGACGCAAAGACGATATTCACGCCATCTATCCTCGAGCGCAGATCGACCACTACCCCTTCGAGGCCGCGTCCCTCAAGCCGGGATCGTCGGAGCAGAAAGAGATGGCAATGCGTTACGCCCCGGCGCGAAGATTGGGCAATGCCATGGCCGGTCCCCGCACGGCTCCCGTGCAGGATCTTGTGGCCGAAGGACCCGGAACCCTTCGCCCGGCGGAGAAGACGGTTGCCACCGGCGGTGGAAAATTCGCCGCGGGTGTCTGGACCGTTCTGTTGAGCCGCCCGCTTCCCAGCGGTGCCGAGCCGGGAGGCCGAACCCAGGTGGCTTTCGCCGTTTGGGAGGGTTCGCGTCGAGAGGTCGGGTCGAGAAAAATGCGCACCGGCTGGATACCGCTTGAGCTGGGAGAAACGCAGTGAACGAAAGCTCGGAAACCCGCGCCCGCCAGCTCGTCGCGGAAGCCGCGGCCTGGCGGTTGGCCTCGCTCCTCCTCGACCGTCCCAGGCCGGAAAGGGATAGCGAGATCGCCAAGCTCACCGCCGAAGTGACCGACCAGCGGATTTCCGCGTGTGCCAGAGAAGCCGACCTGGGAACGGAAGAGCTGTACCATCGGCTGTTCGGGCCCGGCGGGACGGTTTCGCCGCGGGAAGTGAGCTATTGCGGTTTTGAAGACCCCGGACAACTGATGGCCGAGCTCCAATCCTTCTATCATGCCTTCGCGTATCAGCCCCGCCGGGAAGAATCCGTTGATCACCTCTCGGTGGAGGTCGGGTTCGTGGGTTACCTGTTTATGAAGGAAGCCTATGCGGAGTTGCAGGGGGATTCCGAGTCAGTCGAGGTTACCCACAACGCCCGGGAACAATTCACCGGCCAGCATGTGAAGCGGTGTGCACAGGGAATAGCGGATCGGCTGAACGGCGCCCCGCCATACCTTCAAGGCGTCCTCTCCTGGTTGAACGAAAAGAGCCAGGGGATCCAGACTTGAATCTTTTCTGCGTAATTCTGCGTGAATCTGCGGTTAAGTCTGTTTTCTGCGGTAAGAGAACGGGGCGGAGTCTCAGTCCTCAGCACTTTTAACTCAGTACTGATTACGCTTTGCGCTATGCCCTTTGCGCTTAGCGGTTTATTGGTCTGCGTAATTCAGCGGTTAAGTTATTTGCTCCGGACTTTGCGCCCTTTGCGTCTTTGCGCGAGCTAATTCGGTTATCGTCTGCGATAGAGAAAATTTTTGATTCTAGGCCTTGCCGTAGAAACAAAAGAGTCAATCTGGCCTGTCCGGCCAGATTCCTGTCTGCGAAAATCCGCGTGAATCTGCGGTTTAAAAATTCGATCCGAATTTGTCCGCAATAGCGATCTTTTTGTTTGTCGCTGCTCTCGACAAACAAAAAATTTCTGCGGAAATCTGCGTGGGTCTGCGGCTAATTATCTTGTGAATCTTCTGCGCCCTCTGCCTGCCCTGAGCTTGTCGAAGGGCGTCTCTGCGGCAAGTATTTCTCTGCTGATTTGGCTGATAGCTGAAAGCTGACGGCTGATCGCTCTTCTCCTTTCTTCTCTTAACACTCAACACTGCTCTTGCTGCACCCTGCTCACTGCCCGCTGTCTTCACCTGTCCCTGTCTCTATCTCTAACTCTGTCTCTCTCTGTTGTTGCGTCTCTGCAGTTAAAATGCGTATTGATAATTGTATGGTTGATGGGTATTATAAACGTACGTTTGTTTGATCTGGAGGATTCATGGCACGGATAAAACCATCGGAAGACCTCGTTCCCGTAAGCGATTTTCGCATCCGGACAGCCGAAGTGGTTGCCAAGGTTAAGAAAAATAAGCGGCCGGTAATCTTGACGCAGCGTGGGCGTTCCGCAGCAGTGTTGGAGGACGTTGGGGAGTATGAGCGACGGGTGGATCGGCTTGAACTGTTGGAAGCAATACTCGACGGTATTCGTGCCGCTGAAAGGGGAGCCGTCGTCTCCCACAGTAAAGCCATGGCTGAGCTCGACAAGGCTTTGAGTGGCTAGCCAAGTTAGCATTGTTTGGACACGCCCCGCGCTTACCAGCCTGCTAGAAATTGCCCGATACATTCAGATTGAGAACCCCTCGGCAGCACGGCGTTTAGCCTCGACGATCCGAGCTAGAGTCGCGCGGTTGGAAAAGTTTCCAGAATCTGGAAGAGACGTACCGGAGTTCCCCGATAGTGATCTGAGAGAGATTATCGTCAATGACTATCGTGTGATCTACCGGTATTTAAAGGCCGCGTCGAGGGTTGAGATATTGGCGGTTCGGCACGGCGCACGGACACTTGAATCCCCGTCCTAAGGCTTTTCGACACTTTTACAATGAATCCAATTTACAATCTTCCTTTGAGACAACGCGGCCTTCAGCGACTTGTGGATCAATTCAACGCCGACGAGACACTGTGGATCAACCTCGAATGGAAACGTCTCTCTCGACGGATGCGTCATCCAGAACTGTCCTGCCGTGAGTTCGAGATCCTGGACTTGGTAGACTGTGCTGTAAACAATCATTAGCACGAGTCTGTGCCAATTTACGCGCGTTTTCATGATTCGATGATCGTCTTCCATGGCGATAGGTTTTTGTTTGTCGCCGTCTCCCGACAAACAAGAAAACTCTTCTCTGCGACCTCCATGTCTCTGCGGTAAAATCTCTGAATTCCTATCCGTGCTAATATGCGTAAATCTGCGGTTAAAAGATCCGAACTTGGCTCCCTTTGCGTTCTTTGCGCGAGATAATCCGATTCCTGGTTATCGTCCGCGATAGAGAAAATTTTTGTTTCTAGGCCTTGCCGTAGAAATAAAAGAGTCAATCTGGCCCGTCATTTGGGCGAGCAATCTTCTCGGCGCTCTGCGCTATGCCCTTTGCGCTCTGCTGATTTTTTCGTCTGCGGAAACCTGCGGTTAAGTTTTTAATTCTTCTCTACGCGCTCTGCGCGAGATAATCCGATTCCGAATCTTCTGAATTTACCTTTTTAATTTCAACTTTTTACTTGCTTCAACTTTGCGCCCTCCGCGACTTGGCGGGAGGTGATCTGATCTTCGACCGCGATAGGCTTCGGCTAGTAAATCTGATCAGAACTTGGCGTGCTTGGCGCCTTAGCGCGAGGTGTCTTAATTTCGCTTAGCGCTTTGCTTCCTACTCGTGGCGCTCACTCGGACAAAGGCGTGTCTTTCGAGTTGTTCTCCTCGGTGATGTCCGTTTCTTTCTTCAGATTATTTTTAACGTATTCAAGGCGTTTCTGGAGCCATGTGTTTTTATTGACAGGTATAGCGGTGTCGCTGGAGAGATTCTCTTCGGAATACAGCCCGCCGTAGACTCGACTCTGGCGAAATACGTCGCGCAATTTCATAGTCACAATGCCTCCTTTCGGCCCCTCCATATCAAAAACTTGACGGGTTGCCAATGAGAAAATAGGCAATCTTTAGGGGAATTTTTAAACGCCATTAGCGCGATGTTATGATGGCCGTAAAAGGGGTGTGAATAAGTTGAGTTACGTATCCTGATTCGAAGCATCATGGAGCGATTGTTTGTTTCTAGGCCTCGCCGTAGAGACAAAAGGTCTCATCTGGCCTGTCATTTGGGCGAGCGATCTTTCCCGCGCTTTGCGCCTTGCCCTTTGCGCTCTGCTGTTTTGTCGTCTGCGTTCGTCTGCGGCTTATTCCGAGGCGCTTTGCTGTTTTGCTCTGTCCCTGTCTCTATCTCTGTCCGTTGTGGTGCCTCTGCGCCTTTGCGGTGAGTTTCCGATCCGAACTTTGCGCCCTTTGCGGCTTGGCGCGAGACAATCCGATTCTTCTAGCTGATCTCTGACTTCCGACCTCTGACCTCTAGTGATTCGCTCTGCGCTATGCTCTTTGCGCATTGCTGTTTTCACTCTGTCTGGGCGTTGCCCCTTTCCGCGTGATGATTTGGCTGTCGCCATCAATTGACAATGAATTTGCCGCGTGTTACATTGTCTTACATGAAAGCATCAACGCTTACTATCCGTTTAGACAAAGATCTAGACAAGCTTCTCAGCCGTGCCAGCAAGCAAGCCGGAAAGAGCAAGAGCGAGGTGGCCCGGGAAGCGCTTCAGCGACAGCTTCGCATTGTCCAATTCGAGTCGCTGAGGCGCAAGACCATGCCCTTTGCGGAGGCTAGAGGGTATCTGACCGACGAAGACGTATTCGAAGAAATCTCCTGATGAGAGTGTTCCTGGATACCAATGTCCTGGTGAGCGCTTTCGCCACACGTGGTCTTTGTGAAGACGTACTGAGAGAGGTCCTTGCAACTCACGATTTAGTTGTTTCTCGACCCCTGCTGTCCGAGCTTGAGCAGGTATTGAGAAGAAAACTCCATTTGCCGAGAAGCCTGGTCGCTGAGATCCTCGAGTTCCTCAAACAGGAGCAGTTATACGAAGCCGGTCCGTTGCCGGAGGTTAAAATCAAGGACAGGGCCGACCTGACAATACTTTCCAGCGCAACGGAAGGGGAGGCTGATGTATTCGTTACCGGGGACAAGGAACTTCTGGCGTTACGCAAAATGGGACACTTCCAAATACTTTCTCCCCGGGCGTTTTGGGAGATGTTAAAAAAGTAGCCTGTCCCGTTTCCCGATAGCTGTCAAAACATTCAGCTGCCAAGGTCTGACTTCACTGCAATTTCTCAGCCCCTGTCACTGTTCGCTCTCCTGTTGAACCTGAGGTAGTGGAAGGTCCTCCGCCATGCGGACCTTTATCTGCTTGGTTTGTCCTGACTTCATATTGTGAATAGGAACTATCAAAGTTGCATTTGGAAGAGTCTTGAGACCAGGGCCGAGATCAAAGTAAAGAGCCCCGTAAGTTTTCCGATTCTGCAGGAGTACCTTTTCTGCGGGAAGTTCTTTATTGCTCAGGTCGCCGACCATTTTTTTGTTGGCGTCGTCTGCGGACGTGTAGGAGAATATTCCAAATCCAAGCTCATACGCCATCTTGTTATGCTTGAACTTTTCAACCACCACATTCGCGGGAACGGGTTTTCGCACGTTTCCGGCGCTGTCAATTAGCTCAATATCAGCCTTCATAACGAGTTGACTATCGGCCGATTCATTGTTCATGACCAACAAGATGGGACAATACCCCGCTGCCGTCAGATCGATGGTAAACACCGCTTCAGCAGTTTCTTTTGTCGAGAATGGTTGAGCCGCAATGGTAACGCCATTTTCCGTTACACGGTTTTTATAGTTTTCAATCGGTTCTGGACTGAGGGCTTTGACTTCGTGCGAGGCACACCCGGCAAGCATAGCACCGATAACGATAACACCTAGAATGGCCGCTATTCGCATTGCATACTTCCTGTGAGATACTGCTAGAAACAACACTTATGGAACAATGTTAAACGATGGCTGTATAATAACTCTGATCTCGAGTCAACAGGGTGTGTAGCCCAAAATGGGCCATCTCCCTAGCCCAAAAAAGCTATATATAAGAAATTTTCTATATCAGCTAGGTATTCCCTTTCATTGACCGCGACCCCCTGGAAGAGATAGGATCCTTCACCAGGCTCGATCGTTATAAATTAAAAGGACTTCTTAGACGTCGGGAAGATCGATCCTCATCACTTCGTTGTATTTCTTTTTCGTCCCCGAGCTTCTTTTGCGCCATGCGCTCTGCCGTTTAGTCGTCTGCGTGAGTCTGCGGTTAATTCCCCCTGCTGTCAGCTGATCTCTGACCTCCGACCACTGTTCTCTTCTATCTGCTCCGTCCCTGTCTCTATCTCTGTCTGTTGTTGCGTCTCTGCGGTGCAAGATCTGAATCTTTGGCATTGATCCGGGACGCTTTGCGCCATGCGCCATGCGCTTTGCAGTTTAGTGGTCTGCGCCCGTCCGCGTCCGTCTGCAGCTAATTCTCTTTTCTCCCTAGATTTGGCTGATAGCTCTTCTCCTTTCTTCCCTTAACACTCAACACTGCTCTTGCTGCACCCTGCTCACTGCCCGCTTCGCCACGGTCTGCGGTAACCTGCGTGAATCTGCGGCTAAAGAATCCGATCCGATTTTGTCCGCAATAGACAAGTTTTTGTTTGTCGCTGTCTCCCGACAAACGAAAAAAGGAGGTTCTCTGCGCTCTCTGCGCCTCTGCGGTGCAAGATCTGAATCTTTGGCATTGATCCGGGACGCTTTGCGCCATGCGCTTTGCAGTTCAATGGTCTGCGTAAATCTGCGGTTAAAATCTATCGACCTTCTCGAAGGTTAAGAGTCTTGACGAGTCTGTCGTCATTTGACATGATAAATGACGATGGCTTCGTCACGATCTGCGCCCCCTTCTCGAACCAAGGTTGTACGGCGCTTGCTCGACTTGCAGGCGCTGCTTAAAAAGAAGTCCTTTTTTCTATTTGGGCCAAGGCAGACGGGTAAGACCTTCTGGGTCCGGCAGTCCCTGGGAGAGGTCAAGAGGTACGATCTGCTCGATTTCACTCTAGGGCCCCACGCGATTTCAACGAAGGGGA
>JABAOE010003104.1_pt4 | contig 29146 bp, 30 predicted proteins | sample 7062141 | NCBI WGS metagenome assembly JABAOE01 (sample SAMN14538627, study PRJNA623070) | marine sediment metagenome | biome: marine biome [ENVO:00000428]; feature: marine pelagic biome [ENVO:01000023]; material: deep marine sediment [ENVO:00002113] | place: India: Gulf of Khambhat ...
ACTCGCGGGTGACGGCTTACAAGCGCTCGCCTTTGAGATTCTGTGCTGCGACGAGCGCCTCACAGCAGCGGCAAAGCAACAAATCAAGGTCGTTACGTGGCTCGCGCGCGCAGCGGGCCCTTCTGGAATGGTCGGTGGTCAGACGCTCGATATTCAATCCGAGGGCAAGCCGCTGGACGAGGCTATGCTAGAAAACATCCATCGTCGAAAGACGGGCGAACTCATCAGAGCATCGATCATGATGCCGACCGAGCTCGTGCAGCCTTCGAATCAAATTGCTGTCGATCTGGATCGACTCGCTGCGGATATCGGCCTGCTGTTTCAGATTCGAGACGATCTTCTCGAGATCGAGCACGACACCGCCACACTCGGAAAGAGTGCGACCTCCGACCGGGACAATGATAAATCGACGTACCCGTCTGTGCTCGGCGTAGAGGGCGCCCATGCGAGAGCGCTTGCGCTCTATACGCGGGTAAACGAAACCCTCGACGCGCTGCCGGGCGACTCGTCCGCGCTACGTTGGATGGTCGGTTATATTAACGGTCGCTCCAACTGAGCGAATGGTGGTTAGCTGGGAGGTCGACGAGTCCAAACGGCAACAGCAATAGCCAAGACAACAACAAGGGAGTTAGATGCGATGAGATACGGTAAAAATAGCGAGCGCGTACGAAAAGCAGCCAGCTCGATCGTTCTGCTATCGGTACTCGTCATTCCATTTCGATCGATGGCCCAAACGAGCGACTCGGGTCCGTGGTGGCCCTCACCGCACGGGGCCGGAGATCAGGCGGGTGCATCGAACTACGTAACGCCAGAGAAAATACTCTCAGCGCTACAGATTCCGCAAACGGGTCAGACGTACGAACTCGGGCATTTCTATGAGGAAAGCATGCCGCAATATACGTCTCGCCCCTACTACCTCAACGTCGTGCCTGCGGCGCCGCAGACAGTCGAAGGCCGAAACGTCGTTCACGGCGATTACTTCACCGGCTTTATCGGCCAAATGGGCACGCAGTTCGATGCGCTCTCGCACCANNACGACGCGCATGGCAGACGGCTCAATTCAGCCCGTGTTCTATAACGGTTTCACGGAGCAGGATCTGACCGGTACGAACCGCGGACGCAACGGCGTGGAGGCGCTCGGTGTCGAGCACATGAAGCCCTTCATTACGCGCGGCATTCTCATAGATATCGCTGGATATAGAGGTGTAGAGACACTCGGCCCGCGAGACGAGGTAACGATGAGCGACGTCCGCGGCGCACTCGAGCGTCAGGGCATGGGTGAGGACACGGTCGAGCAAGGCGACGCCGTGCTGTTTCATTACGGCTGGTCGGTGCACTGGACGAACCCATCGCGATACAACGATAGCCGCGTCGGCGTCGGTGACAACGAAGGCTCACCGGGCATCGGTCCGGAGGTGGCGCGATGGCTAGCAAGCCGCAAAGTATCGATGGTTGGCGGCGATTCTTGCTGTGTGCAAATCATGCCGCCGACAAGCACGAACATCGACGACAACGTTCACCACATCCTCTTCCTCGAGGAAGGCATCGGCTTGCTCGAGAACATGGAGTTATCGGCGGTTGCTCGAGACGAGGTCTACGAATTTCTGTTCCTCAATCTGACGCTGCGAATCAAAGGTGCGACGGGTTCGCCCGTTCGTCCGATCGCCGTGCGCTGACAGCGACGAGGGCCGCGTTACGGAATTCTTGGGGTCAGAGTAAGATGGGGCGACAACCTGTCTATCACATGGCGACGTTGTGACCCCAATTTACTCTGACCCCGCGGACGGTAGCCGGTAGTCCTTGAACTGCTCTCTGAGCGTCAGCTTGGAGATCTTGCCCGTCGCCGTATGCGGAATTTCCTCTATGGTGGCCACGTCATTCGGGATCCACCAATCAGCGACTTTGCCGTCGAACCAGCCGAGTAACGCGGCCTTGTCGACTTCCTTACCTTGCTCTGGCACTACGATGAGCAAGGGGCGCTCGCCCCATTTCGCATGCTCGACTCCGATGACCGCCGCTTCAGCGACGTCCGGATGCCCCATCGCGAGATTCTCGAGCTCGATCGAGCTGATCCACTCGCCGCCGGACTTGATGANNGATCCACTCGCCGCCCGATTTGATGACGTCTTTCGTGCGGTCCGTAATTTTCATGAAGCCATCGGGGTCGATCGTCGCAACGTCGCCGGTGGAGAACCAGCCTTCGCTGTCGACGGTCTGCGCATCGTCGTCTTCTCCGAAATAACGATCGCAAACCCAGAAGCCCTTGATCTTCAAGTCGCCGAACGCCTTGCCGTCCCATGGCAATTCGGCGCCAGCGCCATCGACAATCTTGATGTCGACGCCGAACAGCGCCCGACCCTGCTTGACGCGCAGCTCATCCAGCTCGGTTTGCGAGAGCCCTTCGGTCGTTCCGGCAGGCGAGTTAACGGTCCCCAGCGGGCTCGTCTCGGTCATGCCCCAACCATGCCGCGTTATCACGCCATGCTTCTCCTCGAACTCACGCATGACACTCAGCGGACAAGCGGCTCCGCCAACAATCGTTCGCTCGAGACTCGGAACGGTCTTCCCGGAATCTCGCAAGTAAGCGAGCAACGCGAGCCAGACGGTCGGTACGCCGGCGGCAACTGTGATCTCCTCGCTGCTAATCAGCTGCTGGAGCGTCTCACCATCGGCCATCTTCGGCCCGGGCATCACGAGCTTTGCGCCGGCGAGCGGGCACGCGTACGGCAAGCCCCAGGCGTTGACATGAAACATGGGTACGACCGGCAGCGCGACGTCTCGCTTGGACAAGCTCATTACGTCGGGCATGACGCTGCCGTAAGCATGCAGCACGGTAGAGCGGTGACTGTAGAGCACGCCTTTGGGATTGCCGGTCGTACCAGACGTGTAACACAGCACGCTCGCGGCGTTCTCATCATTGCCGGGCCACCCGTATTCCGTGGTTCGACCACCGATAAGATCCTCATAACAATGCACTGAGTCCAGCTGCGTCTCAGGCATGCCGGCTCGCCCAGCCATGACGACGAAATGCTCGATGCGAGGGAGCTTGTCCGCGATGGCCTCGACGAGCGGCATGAACATCGAGTCAAAGAATACAACGCGATCTTCCGCGTGGTTCATGATGTAGACGAGATGCTCGGCAAACAGCCTCGGATTGACCGTGTGCAATACATAACCTGCGCAAGAGACCCCGTAATAGAGCTCCAAGTGACGATGATCGTTCCAGGCCAGCGTCGCGACGCGATCACCGTTCTCGAGCCCGAGCTCCTTCAAAGCATCAGCGAGCTGACTCGCGCGGCTGAAGACCTCTGCATAGGTTGAGCGGTGTAGACCTTCGTCGGCCGTAATCGAAACAACCTCCGAGCCTCCATGGTGACGCGCAGAGAAGTACATGATCTCGTTGATCGTCAGCGGCAGGTCCATCATTCGTCCGCGCATCGTCGTTCCTCGGTCTTGCGATCCGACGACTATAAGACAAATAAAAAACGGCTGCCCCCAACACTGGGAGGCAGCCGCTATACATCAGTCCTAGATCAGGTTGCTCGGACCTAGTAGCACCACGGGCCGTGACGATGGCCACGCCGATGGTGATGCCGGAACCGCGGGCGCGGATGCCAGTAATCACGAAACGCGCGACCGCGATGGAACGCACGCGGCGGCGGATAGGCCCAGCCGCGACGGTAGCCGCGATCGTAAACCCAATATCCATGCGCAGGGTAAACATCCGCAGCGTAGGCGAGCTCACCCAATGCCGCTCCGAGGATCGCTCCTCCGACGACGTAGCGCAGTCCTCTGTCATGATCTGCGAGCGCCAGGCTGCTGCCCAACGACAGACAGATCGCAGTGCTGGTAATCATGATAGTTCGCAACATCGTGGTTCTCCTTCGCATGTTCGAGCCCAGATTACCTGCGTACAGCTGAACCAAAGATGAACTGGGCAAGATTATGCCCGGCCTGTCTGCAAGGCCCCTAACTGGTCGATTTCCCTACCAAAAAACTGGATTTACGCCGCAGCGTCCTCGATAATGGGCGTCCATGCGGGCATATTCCACGCGGGAAGTCGCCGAGCTCGTCGGCGAATCTCAGCAGCGGGTGCGATCCGCCGCGCGGGCCGGTTTCGTAGCTCCGCTAAAGAACCNNGCAGCGGGTGCGATCCGCCGCGCGGGCCGGATTCGTAGCGCCGTTCAAGAATCCCCAGGGTCACTTTCGCTTTTCATTCCAAGATCTCGTGCTGTTGCGCTCGACGAAGGCGCTCGAGCTGCAAAACCTAGGCGTGCGGCGCACGTGGCGGGCGCTGCGGGCAGTGCGTGCCCTGCTCCCTGATAGCCGGCCGCTCAGCTCCGTGCGTGTCGTTGCCGCCGCGGATCGCGTGCTGGTGCGTGAGAACAATACGGCCTGGGACCCGGAGTCTGGACAAACGCTGTTCGACTTCGGGTTAGAAGACGCCGAACGCTCACCGGCCTCACTTCCGGGCGAGCCCGCGGTCGCAAAGCTAGTCTCAACGGACACGGCCGAGTATTGGTTCGAGCGCGGGCTCAAGCTCGATCGCGCCGAGGCACATGATGACGCCGCGGCAGCCTACCGTCGCGCGCTCGAGCTCCAACCCGGCCACGTCAACGCGGGCATCAACCTAGGGCGTCTCATGCATACGGCTAGAAACTATAGCGCTGCGGAGTCACTCTACCGAGGAGCACTAGAACTCGACCCAAACCACTCGGTCGCAGCGTTCAATCTGGGTGTCGTTCTCGAGGACCAAGGCGATCTGCAGGCAGCCATCGGCTCGTATCAGCATGCCGTCCTAGTTGACCCCGATCTGCCCGACGCACACTACAATCTCGCGCGGCTCCATGAATTCCGCGGTGAGCAGGCGCTTGCTGCGCGACACATGTCACGCTTCCACGCGCTGACGCGAAACGAACGATAGCCCCTCGCATCGAGTCGTGCTGCTGCATACTTGGGTGGCCGGGCAATAACCGCTATGCTCTGAGTGGCGTCCCACGAAGACGCTAGTCCGCCAATGTGGCGCAGTCGCTGCCGCGGCAATTCGGACGAACAAAGTAGGTGCGAGCATGAACAACGACTATAACGAGATTCGCGACATTCTCATCGCCAAGCGCGCAGAGCTCGCGAACCGGCTCGAGCGGATCAAAGAGAACTTGACAGCCGGCCGAAGTGCAGATTCCCAGGAGCAGGCGCAAGAACTCGAAAACGCCGAGGTCGTCGATGCGCTAGGCAACGAAGCTCGTCTCGAGCTCAGTCAGGTCGCGCGAGCACTCGAACAGATCAAGAACGAAACCTACGGCGTCTGCGTGAGCTGCGGCGAAGAGATTCCGCTCGCCCGGCTCAAGGCCCAACCGTTCGCCGACCGTTGTATCCGCTGTGCAACCGCCGAAGAAGCCGGCGGCGCGCTCTAGGCTCTACGCTACTTTTCGGTCTCGACCGACGCTTCCCAGGCGGCTAATAGCTCGGAGCGCCTACGCTCTGCGCGCTCGACCGCGACCGCCTTGACCGGACCGAAACCGCGGATGTCGCGCGGTATCCCGGTCAGGTCAGTCGCGAGCCCAAGGCGCGACGAGGCTAGCTCGGAAGCAATTTTTTCTAGAAGCGCCTCGTAATCTACGATGAGCCGCCGCTCCATTCGTCTTTCCGGCGCATAACCGAACACGTCCAAGCGACCACCGCGAAGAAACCGCAACCGAGCGAGTAGCCGCATCGCATGAAACATCCACGCACCGAAACTACGCTTGCGCGGCCGCCCCGATTCCGCGTCTACGCGTCGAAGCAGCGGGGGCGCCAGATGGACACGGAGCGAAAGCTCGCCCTCGAATTCCTCGGAGAGGCGTGTGAGGAAGTCTGTCTCGGTATAGAGCCGAGCAACCTCATATTCATCTTTGTAAGCCAACAGCTTGAAGTAGTTTCGAGCGACCGATTCGGCCAACACGGTGCTTCCACCAGCCACCGTTTGCTCCACGGTACGAATTCGTGAGACCCAGTTCGTATAGCGTTGCGCGTAAGCTGAGTCCTGATAATCCGTAAGAAAGTCCTTACGGTACTCGACGATATCCTCGAGTGTCGTGCGCAGCTCTTGCGGTGGCTTGCGCAACCGCCGCATCGCTTCGACACGCTCGGGCTCGAGCGCCGCAAATCGCCCGAGTGCCAATGCGAGACGGTTCTGCTCGAGCCGCGAGCCGAACAACTCGAGCGCTCGGTCGAGCGCTTCGACCGATACAGGCAGTAGACCATGCTGTAACGCAACGCCTAGCATAAAGACATTGGCCAACAGTGCATCGCCGAGCAAGTCTGCCGCGTAGGCGGTTGCATCGACAGCCGTAAGACCGCCGTCTCTGCTGGCTTCCCTCAACGTTGTGAGCAACGCCTGCGCCGGCACCTCTAAATCGCGCTCGTGAATGAACTCCGGCGGCAAAGCGTCGTGAGCATTGACGATTAACGCCGACCGGTTGCTCGCGAGGCAAGATACGGCAGCCGAACCAGCCGCAACCATGAGATCGCATCCGAGCATTACGTCGGCGCACCCCTCGGCCACTCTGGCTCCATCGAGGTCACTGTCGTCTTCGGCGACGCGCACGTGACACAGAACGGCACCGAACTTCTGCGCGAGCCCGGTTTGTGCCAACTCCAACACGGCCTTGCCGTCGAGATGCGCTGCAAGCCCGAGCAGTCTGCCGAGCGTAACGACACCCGTACCACCTATTCCGGCGATGACGACATTCCAGGGACCATCGCGCGATGCGATTTTCGGCTCGGGCAGCGCGTCGGGGAGCTCCAGCACTCGGCGCCTCGGGGTCGCACCCCCGACCGTCACGAAACTCGGACAAAAGCCGTTGAGGCAGCTGAAGTCACGGTTGCAGGCGGATTGATCGATCGTCCGCTTACGACCGAGCTCCGTCTCCAGTGGCAACACCGACAGACAATTGGATTGCTCGCTACAGTCCCCGCAACCTTCGCATACGAGCTCGTTGACGACGACGCGCTCATCAGGCGTTGCCTCCAAACCGCGACTGCGTTTTCGGCGCGTCTGGGCCGCACACGCCTGATCGTAGATTAACGCTGAGACACCTTTACACGTACGTAGCTGCCGTTGAACCGTATCGAACGCCTCGCGTGCGTGAACGCTGACGCTCGACGGGAGTCCAGTGTTGCCTGCGTACTTGCTGGGATCATCGGTGACGATTACTACGGAACCAACGCCTTCTGCGACGAGTTGCTGAGCAATCTGCGCCGGTGTGAAACCACCTTCGACCGGCTGGCTGCCCGTCATCGCCACCGCATGGTTATAGAGAATTTTGTAAGTGATATTTACGCCCGCTGCGACGGCCGCGCGTATCGCGAGCAAACCCGAATGCGTGTAAGTGCCGTCGCCGATGTTTTGAAAGACGTGCTCGGTGTCTACGAACGGCGCCTGACCGATCCATGCAGCGCCCTCGCCGCCCATTTGCGTGAACGTGGTCGTCGAGCGCCCCATCCATATCGCCATGAAGTGGCAACCGATCCCGGCAACAGCATGACTGCCTTCGGGCACAACCGTGGAAGTATTGTGCGGACAACCTGAGCAAAAGTGCGGCATCCGGCTTGGCGCGTCAGCGAGCAAGGCGTTGCGCGCTGACGCCTCTGCTGCGAGCCGTCCGGCGCGCTCGGCGATATCACCCGTGCCATCGCATCGCGCGAGCCGCTTTGCCACAGCGTCTGCGACTAGCGCCGCGGTGAGCTCACCGATGGAGCTTAGCAACGGCGCACCGCCGTCGTCCTGCTTGCCGAGCACTAGCGGTCGAGCATCCGCTGGCCACGCGAACAGCTGCTCCTTGATCTGCGGCTCGATGACGGCACGCTTCTCTTCGACGACGAGTACCTCCTCGAGGTCCGCGGCAAACGCTGCGAGGCCCTCGGGCTCGAGCGGCCAACTCATACCGACCTTGTAGATGCGNNTTGATCTGCGGCTCGATGACGGCGCGTTTTTCCTCGATAACGAGGATCTCCTCAAGACCAGCCGCAAACTCGGCGATTCCCCGAGGCTCCAATGGCCAGACCATGCGGACGTTGAGAATGCGGATGCCGAGATCTGCGGCGCGCTGTGCATCGATGCCGAGCAGGTCCAGCGCCTGCAGAAGATCGCCGTGGGCCTTACCGGACGTGACAAGTCCGAGGCGTGGCTTTGGCGAGTCCCAAACGAGGCGGTCGAGTTTATTCGCATGCGCAAAATCGACCGCAGCACGGAGCTTGTACGTGTGTAACCTTTGCTCCTGCGCAAGTGGCGAGTCAGGCCAGCGAATGTGCACGCCGTCGCTCGGAAGCTCGATCTGGGGCTCGACGATATCCAACGCCTCGTGCGCGAATGACACCGTCTGCACCGCATCGGCAGTCTCTTGTGTCACGATAAAGCCGGTCCAGCAACCACTGAATCGTGATAAGCCATAACCGAGCAGACCGAGCTCGAGAATATCGGCGACGTCAGTCGGACTGAGCACGGGCATCGCTATGCCCATGAAACTCAGCTCACTCTGCTGCACGAGCGTCGAAGACTTACAGGCATGATCATCGCCCGCGACGACGAGTACACCACCGTTGGGTGACGTACCCGCAAAGTTGCCGTGCTTGAACGCGTCGACGGCCCGATCGACGCCCGGACCTTTGCCGTACCAAAAGCCGAACACGCCGTCGAAACGTCCGTCCCCAAGTAGACCTGTCTGCTGCGAGCCCCAAATCGACGTTGCGGCGAGCTCCTCGTTTAATCCAGGTTCGAAACGGATGCGTGCCGCATCGAGCGCACTGCCGCATCTCCACAAAGCCTGATCGAGTCCGCCGAGCGGGGAACCGCGGTAGCCAGAAACGAATCCGGCCGTGTTTAGTCCAGCCTGACGATCGCGGTGACTCTGAAGCAACAGCAGCCGAACGAGCGCCTCGATACCTGAGATGAGAACGGGGTTCGCCTCGACGCGATAGCAGTCGGCGAGGCTATCGACCTCACGAACACTCACGTTCACGACGAGTTCACACTCATGGATCGGGAAACGCTTTCAACGCTTCGATGTATGGATGGAGGTCGACGTTGCCGCCGCTGAGCACAATGCCGACGCAATCGTATTCCTCGGCTGCGCCGGAGAGCACTGCGGCCAGCGCGACGGCACCGGATGGCTCGAGGACCAGTTTCAGATAACGGCTCGCAAACGCCATCGCGTGAGCAGCCTGCTCATCGCTTACGGTCAACGCGCCACTGAGCTGCTCGCGATTGATCGCAAACGTGATCGCCCCGGGCGTCGGCGCCATGAGGGCATCGCAACGAGTCTTAGGGTGACCGACGACGACTTGCCGGCTACCCGCTTCGAGCGAACGCTTCGTGTCGTCGTAAGCCTCGGGCTCGACTGCAAACAGCTCGCAGTCGGGGAACGCTGCCTTGATCGCAAGCCCGGCGCCCGCGATAAGACCACCTCCACCACAAGGCACGAACGCACTCTCAAGATCCAAACGCCGGCGGCGCGCGAACTCGGCCAATTCCAGGCCGACCGTGCCTTGCCCTGCAATGACGTCGGGGTGATCGAACGCCGGCGTCAATGCGGCGCCGGTCTTCGCAGAGATATCGGCCGCGATCTGTTCACGGTCTTCTCGAACGCGGTCGTAAAGCACGACATCGGCGCCCAGCATTCGAGTATTGAGCTGCTTGATCTTGGGTGCATCCTCGGGCATGACAATCGTCGCGGGCATACCGAGCCATTGCGCCGCCATCGCAACGCCCTGTGCATGATTCCCAGAGGAAAACGCGACTACACCGGCCTCGCGCTCGTCGTGACTGAGCATGAGCAGACGGTTCAACGCGCCACGTATCTTGAACGTGCCTGTGTGTTGCAGCGACTCCGCTTTGACGAGTACGCGACAGCTTGCGCGACGATTGAGGGAATCATGCTCGAGCACGGGCGTGCTGATGAGCCAGTCGGAGATTCGCGCAGCTGCGTCCTCGATGTCGCGCACTGTCGGCAGACCTTCGTTCACGCTTGCTGCCCCTTCCTCCTCCGACTATAGTCAATTGGGACGGTACCCCGTTGGGGTTTGAAAGGGAACACGGTATCCGCCCGATCCGGAAACGGAAGATCGGCCAAGGCCGTGGCTGTGCCCGCAACTGTATACGGCTAGCTCGCCGTTCACGTTCTGCCACTGGGCTTGCGCCTGGGAAGGCGAACGGCGAAGCAGGGAGCCGTGAGCCAGGAGACCTGCCGTCGCGTCGTCCTTCCGGGGGGCGGGTTACCCCAGCGGAGCGGTCAAACCGCAGCGGCGATACCGGCGGAGTTAGTCGGTGTGCGATGCATCCAGCAACGAAGCGCCAGCAATACGCCCGACTAACGCCGTGCAGTGCAACGAAGCGTGAGGTGTCGCCGTGAATCACGAGATCGAAGTGCCGTGCGCGGCTCATCGGAAACGGCACGTGTGGATCCGGCTGCTAGGCATGGCCGCCGTGCTGCTGTTGCCGATGACGCTCGCGGCGGCGCCACCGCAACGCATCGTCTCGATAAACGTCTGCACGGATCAGCTGTTACTCGGTCTCGTCTCGCGCGAGCGCATTGCTTCGGTGTCGTACATTGCAGCGGATCCACGCACGTCGGCTGTCGCCGACGACGTTGAAGACCTGCACCTCAACCACGGCACTGCGGAAGAGATCGTTTCTCTCGCACCCGATCTTATTCTGACCGGCCAGTTCGGATTGCTTCCGACGGTCGCCGTTCTAAAACGCCTTGGCTATTCGATTCTCGAAATCCCGATGGCCGAGACTCTGCCCGATATCGAGCAAAACATCATGACGCTCGGTCGGGCGCTCGGCACCGAAGCGCGGGCCACTGCGCTCGTGGAGAGATTCGCGCACCGGCTCGAGCAGCTGTCCTATAGAGGGAACGAACCCCGCGCTTTGTTCGTCAACTTCGATGCGAACGGATGGACGACCGGCCAGACCGGTCTGCTCGCAGATATCGTTCACCGCGCAGGACTTGCAACACCCGGTGATGCACTCGGCTTCGGCCAGGCCAGCAAGATCGATCTCGAGTCCCTGCTCTTACTGCGCCCAGCGCTCATCGACCTCGGCTACCCGTGGGACGACCCACCGGCGCTGGCTTCCGAGCTACGGCGACACCCAGCACTAGCAGCAGTGATGCGCACAGCCCAGACAGTGGACATTCCGGACAGTGCCTGGCTCTGCGGCACCCCGCACAGCCTCGATGCGCTCGAGCAGCTTCGCAGCGCTCGCGATGCGCTCGCGCGCTCCCGACGCGAGACGAGATGATCTATCGCTCTTATGCCGCTCTGCTTGCGACCTTAGCGTGCCTAGTACTGCTCGCATTCATTGCGTCTTTGGCGATAGGACCATCCGGCATTGGACTCGGCGAGCTTCGAGATGCGCTACGAAACGAAAACGGCACAGATCCGGCGTCGTTGATCCTCTGGGAGTTGAGGCTACCGCGTGCATTGCTCGGCGCAACGATAGGCGCAAGTCTGGCCCTCGCGGGCGCATGCCTACAAGGCTACCTGCGTAACCCGCTGGCCGAGCCCGGCGTCATTGGTATCTCGAGCGCCTCGGCGCTAGGCGCCGTGACCGCAATCTACACCGGGCTGGCCATGAGATATCCGATCGCGCTGCCGCTTCTCGCAATCGGCGGCTCCGTCATCGCGGTGCTCGCGCTGCAGATTCTGGCGCATACCGGCAACGCGCTGACGCTCATCCTCGCCGGCGTTGCAATCTCGAGTCTTTGCGGCGCTCTGACCTCGCTGGCGCTTTCGATGTCACCAAATCCTTTCGCATCGCTCGAGATCGTGTTCTGGTTGCTTGGCTCGATCGCCGATCGAAGCATGACGCACGTTTGGCTCGTCACGCCGTTCATCATCGGTGGCTGGATCCTATTGGCGATGACGGCTCGGCCACTCGACGCGCTGAGTCTCGGAACGGAGACAGCTGTGAGCCTTGGCGTGAATATGAGTCGGTTGCGCATACTCGTTACGCTGGGCGCCGCGTGCTGCGTCGGCGCTGCGACTGCCGTAAGCGGTGTAATCGGCTTCGTCGGACTCGTCGTGCCGCATTTACTGCGTCCGCTCGTGGGCTTCCAGCCCAGTCGCCTACTACCTGCCAGCGCGCTCGGCGGTGCCGCACTACTACTCGCCGCCGACGTGCTCGTGCGACTTCTCGCCACGCAGAACGAACTCAGGCTGGGTGTCGTGACCGCTCTTGTCGGCGTGCCGTTCTTTTTCTATCTCGTGCTTCGCAGTCGCCCAGCGTACGGCGCGTAACGGTAGCTACGCGATGAAACTCACAGCCGAGCAAATCACCGTTCGTGCTCAGCAGCGCACGATCCTGGACGCCGCCTCGATTACACTCGAGCCCGGCGAGCTCGTCGGCCTCATCGGTCCAAACGGCGCAGGCAAGTCAACGCTGTTGCGCTCGATCGTAGGAAGCCAACCCTATGTCACCGGCGAGATCCGCCTCGACGGAACTACGATCGCCGCGCTGTCTGCCCGCCAGCGTGCGCGAGCGCTCGCGTATCTGCCGCAGCAACGCCACGTCGAGTGGCCATTGCCGTCGCGAGCCGTCGTCGAACTTGGACGCTATCCGCACGCAAGCGGGCTCGGGCCGACACGCCCAGCGGACTCGGATGCTGTAAACCGTGCCATGGCGGCCGTCGACGCGACAGGGCTCGCCGAGCGCCGTGCGACTGTGCTCTCGGGTGGAGAGCTGACTCGAGTACTACTTGCGCGCGCACTAGCGGTTGAGGCACCGCTGCTACTCGTCGACGAGCCGATCGCCGGACTCGACCCCTTCCATCAGCTCGACGTTATGGAGATCCTGCGCGCGACGGCGCATGACGGCGCGGGCGTGCTCGCCGTATTGCACGATTTGCAACTGGCGATGCGTTTCATGGACCGCGTCGTACTCATGCACGAGGGCGCGGTCATTGCTAACGGCACTCCAGGCGATGTATTGACCGACGAGAATCTCGAGCGCGTCTACCGGGTCACGGCGCGACGCGGCAGCGCCGACGGCATCAGCTACGTGCTGCCGTGGTCGCGAGTCAACTGACCGTATAATACGCGCGATGACTGATTCGACCCGGGGCGCGCCCGCCCCGACAGCGACTGCCGAAGGACCCATGATTATCCTGCACAACGTCGACGTTGCGCTGGCGGGTCATACGGTTCTGCACGACCTCAACTGGGAGCTTCGACCGGGCGAGCATTGGGCTGTGATCGGTGCCAACGGTAGCGGCAAGACAAGCTTTTTGCGGCTGCTCGCGGGCGCGCTCTGGCCGGCGCCCGGTAGCGGAACACGACGCTACGACTTCGACGGCGAGCTGCAGACAGACGCGGTCCTGGCGCTCGGCAAAATCACGCTCGTCGGCCACGAATTACAGGACCGTTATACGCGCCTGGGTTGGAACTTCGATGCCGCCGACGTCGTCCTCTCCGGCCTCGCTCGAACCGACGTTCCGCGCCGCCTGCCGGATGCACCCGACCGCATTCGCGCACGCGGCCTGTTGCGTCAGCTGAAACTTCTGCACCTCGCTGACCGACCGTTTCTAGAGCTGTCGCGCGGCGAGCAACGCCGCGTGCTCATCGCTCGCGGTCTCGCGTTCAAGCCCACGATCTTGATTCTTGACGAGCCCGTCGCGGGACTCGACGCGAACTCACGCCAGGCGCTCGTCGAGACGATCGACCAGATCAGCGAGCACACGACAGTGATCTGCTCTTACCATGAAGCAGCGAATCTACCTCGCTCCTTGAACCGAATGCTGCGCCTAAAGGATGGCCACGTCATCGAATCCGGACCGATACCTGCCGCCGCCAAGGCGCCGGCTGGCCCGTTGCCGGGTGTGGCCGGCGCTGACGAGCCGGCAACTGCAAGTGAATCAGCAGAGCCTCTCGCCGAGGGCCGCAAGCCGATCATCGAAGTCGCGCACGCCAACGTTTGGCTCGATCATCGCCGTGCGCTCGCAGACATCAACTGGACGCTGTACGAAGGCGAGCACTGGCAGCTCACGGGACCCAACGGCGCAGGCAAAAGCACGTTTCTTCGGCTGCTGCATGGTCAGCTTCGGCCCGCGAAGGGCGGCTCGATTCGCTTTCCGGGCATCGACGATCCAGCGAATGTCTGGTCGCTGCGCAAGCAGATCGCGTGGGTTTCTCCGGAGCTACAGGCCGGCTACTGGTATCCGACCAACGTGCGCGAGTGCATCGCGTCGGGTTTCGAGTCGAGCATCGGCCAGACGCGACGGCTGAGCTCCGCGGAGAACGAGGTCGTCGAGGAGTTGCTCGAGCAATTCGAGCTCGATATCTTCGCCGAACGAAACGTCAAGGCCTTGTCCTACGGTCAGTTCCGGCGTGTGCTGATCGCGCGGGCCGTCGTACATACGCCGAAAGTGCTGTTACTCGACGAACCGTGGGAGGGACTCGACGCCGGCAATCTGGAGCTCGTGACGCGCGAGCTCAACCAAATCATCGAGCGCGGCACTCAGCTCGTCTGCGCGACACATCTAACGATCAATGGCGCCCAGTTCAACCGCGAGATGCGCATCGAGAAGGGCCATATCGTCTCGATGACGAGCTAGCCAGCTCGTACGGCGCACCACCGCTCAGCGGACGCGCTCCCGCATTGTTCGACGTCGAAACTGAAGACATACCAAGAACAGGTGTCTGCTAGAATTTGCGCGGAACCGGGGCGTTGTTTTTGAGGTAATCCATGACTGCACTCATCAGGAGAAGTTGGCTTGCGACCGCGATGCTGGCCTTGCTTGCGGTACCGGCTACCGCTCACCACTCCCACGGCAATTACGACGTCAACAACTACATCGAGTTGCAGGGACGCGTTAGCGAGCTCCTGTGGCTCAACCCGCATACGTGGATTTATCTTGAGATCGAGGACGAAGCTGGTGAACCGGTCATCTGGGCACTCGAAGGTGGCAGCCCCGCGGCGCTGACTCGCGGTGGCTGGCGACCGGACAGCGTCCAGGCCGGGGATGAGATCAAAGTACGTTGTCATCAGCTGCGCGACGGATCTAACGGCTGCCTGCTCGGGTTCGTGACCCCACCAGGTGGCGAGGAGAAAGAATGGGACTAGACGCGTATCGAAGCCGTATGCGCCGAGTCGTCCTGATGGCTCAGGCGGTCGCGATCAGCGCTTGCGCTGTCGTTGCGTCCGTTCAAGCCCAAGGTTGGCAAAGTTACATCAGCATGGAGGACCGCTTCGCGACGATGTTTCCCGGCGAGCCGATGGTCCGCGAGATTCATTGGGATTCCGAGTACGGGGCCGTTTACCCGGGACGCGTTTATTCGGTCGAGACAGACGACCGCTACTTCGCAGTTACGGTGATCGACTACAGCGACGCTGAGGCGATCCATCTGGCCCGCAGCAACACGACCGAAGCCGACTCCCCGCTCAACTACAACTACTGGCGAATCGATATCGTCGCTTCGGTCGCCTATGCGGCAACACAATTTCGCCAGAGAGGCGGCATCGTGACTTTCGATGCCTGGCATCATATCGATCGCGTACCCGGGCATCAGTTACAGATAACCAACCCGGATGACTCTAGGACCTACGCTGGCATTTATCTGCACGAGAATCGCCTCTATATCATCGAGGCCACGGTGGCGCGCGGAACCCCGCCGCCCGGTATGTTCCAGCAGGGTCTGAGGTTTATCGACGAGCAAGGGCGCCGAATTCGATACAGCTGGGGCGAGAACAACGAGCTGATAAGAGAAACGCGCGAAACTTTAATAAGAGAGTAGTCAGCATGCGAAAGTTTGGAGAGTGGATCGGCATCCTAGGCGTGTGTCTCGTCGTCGGGCTAAGCGCGGCGAGCGCGCAGCCGCCACTGCCTCCGGTCACCGCCCGCAACGATCTATCGGCACAAGCCCGCGAACCGTTTCAGATTTTCGATAATCTATATTTCGTCGGCCAGGGCGAAGTCGCGAGCTACGTGCTGACGACCGACGAGGGCCACATCCTCATCGACACGATGTGGGATCTACCGGGCTACCTCGAATATTTGCTCAACAACATTCGCAAGGTCGGATTGCGGCCGCGAGATATCAGGTACGCGCTGATTCTCCAGGGACATCGCGATCACTACGGCGGCTCGATTGCGCTCAAGGACGTGCTCGACGTGCAATGGGGCGCCAACGAGGCGGACTGGGAGCTCATCGAGCGAGACCTCGGAGAGTGGGCGCCGCCTAGAGATATCGTTATCGAGGAAGGCGATAAGCTGACGCTCGGAGATCTTACGATCGAGTTCGAGATTACGCCCGGGCATACGGCCGGCACGACGTCGCTGAGGTTCCCGGTCTATGACAATGGCGAACGCTATAACGCTTACTTTCATGGCGGCACCGCGCTTCGCCTCGACGAACCCGACATTATTCGTGAATTCATCGCCGACTGTGAGCGCATCAAGCGCATGGCAGGTTCGGAAATCGATGTTCAAATCGTCAACCACTACGACATCACACCCTACGGGGCGCCTACGCTGTTCGAGCGTGCCGAGCTGCTACCGGAACGCGGGCGCGGCGAGCCCCACCCGTGGGTAAGACCCGGCGAGATCGTCAGACTCATGGATGAGCTCATCGCAGACGCACGCGACCGTTTGGCGCGAGCGGAGCGGAACTAGCCACGCTGCGCGGTAGCGAGATCTTTGGGGTCAGAGTAAAAATCCTCCAAATTTTTACTCTGACCCCAACAAGTTGTGAGCCCCTAGCCGGCTTAGCAGTGAGGATGGGGGTGATGGACGTGAACCTTGCGCACAACGACGAAGTTCGCCCAGTGCGCGCCGGCCAGTAACAGGCTGCCTACGACACTGACAATCATCTCGATCGAGAACGGCCATTGACCGTGGCCGTAGATCGACGCGTAGGTGATCACAGCCATGCCGAGTGCACCGGCCACGACGATTTGGGCGCGATGGTGCTCGCGGAAGCCCATGATGAGACCGACGACGCTGACGGGCACGACGAGCCACAGCATTGCCGCATGAAAATGTGATTCGCCGCCAAAACCCAGAACCGCAATCGGCAGGACGGCTACAACGAGGGGCACTGCCAAACAGTGCACGATGCAGATCGCGGACAGCGAGATTGCGATCCGATCCAACAGACGAGATGCGCTCATCGGGATTGCTGGGGCAGGCCAAGGACTCGGGCCGGGGAGCATACCTCAGCTGCTCGCTCCAGCGCCAATCGATGATGGCACTAAAGCAGCGCGACAGTTACCATCGTCGCCCGGCCTGCCGGGTCATAGGAGCGAACGAGTGGATCTCGGTGGAAAGACTATCGTCGTTACGGGTGCGGCGCGCGGCCTTGGCGCAGCGATCGCCCGTGGTCTGGCTGCGTCTGGCGCGCGACTCGCGCTCCTCGACCTCGATGAGGCGAGCCTCGCAGGCACGCTCGATGACTGCTCGACCGTGGGCGCCGAAGCGCGCGCCTACGCAGCGAATGTTGCCGATGAGGCTCAAGTCGAGAAGGCCTTTGCGGCGATCAAGCAGCACTTTGGCGAAGTCTCCGTGCTCATCAACAACGCCGGCATTCTCCGCGATGGGCTCCTCGTCAAAGCGAAAGACCGCGAGATCAGCTCCCGATTGAGCCTCGAGGATTGGCGTGCCGTCATCGACGTCAATCTGACAGGTGTATTCCTCTGTGGCCGTGCGGCGGCCACTCAGATGATCGAAGGCGGCGCTGGAGGCTGCATAGTCAACGTGTCGAGTATCTCCAGAGCCGGCAATTTCGGTCAGAGCAACTACTCGGCGGCTAAGGCCGGCGTCGCAGCACTCACAACAGTGTGGGCAAAAGAGCTTGCCCGTCACGACATTCGAGTCAACGCGATCGCTCCGGGTTTCGTGAAAACGGAGATGGTCGCAGGCATGCGGCCCGAGGTGCTGGAGCGCATGGCTGCAGATATTCCATTGGGTCGCCTGTGCACACCCGAGGAAATCGCACATGCCTGCCTCTATCTGCTCGAGAACGATTACATGAATGGCCGCGTGCTCGAGATTGACGGCGGTCTCAGACTTTGACGCACTGAGTCGAGATAGAAAAGTAGCGAGAGAAAAGGCCGCGCACCGACTCCGGTACGCGGCCAAAGCCCTGCTAGGGGAGAGAGAGACTACTAATCCGATTTGTGTGCGAACTCCGGGTAGGCCTCGAGACCACACTCGCCGATGTCCACGCCTTCGTACTCCTCCTGCTCCGACACGCGGATTCCGACAATCGCCTTAACGGCGAGCCAGACGATGAAACTCGTCACGAACACCCAGGCGAAAATCGTCACGATGCCAAGCAGCTGGGCGCCAATCGAGGCATCGGGATTCGTCAGGCACACGGCCAGCAGACCCCAGATACCGACGACGCCGTGAACCGAGATCGCGCCGACCGGATCGTCGATCTTGAAAAGCCGATCCATGTAAACGATTGAAGGCACGACGAGCAGGCCGCCCACGCTGCCAATGAGTGTCGCCTGGAGCGGTGTCGGTGTCAGTGGCTCGGCCGTAATCGCGACGAGACCCGCGAGCGCGCCGTTGAGCGCCATCGTGAGATCTGCCTTACCGAACCATGCTTGTGAGACGAGCAGCGCCACGACGAGGCCGCCGGCGGCTGCCATGTTCGTGTTCACGATGACCAGCGACACGGCGTTGGCCTCCTCGACGTTGGAGATCATGAGCTCCGAGCCGCCGTTGAAGCCGAACCATCCGAGCCAAAGGATCAACGTACCGAGCGCCGAGAGCGGCAAGTTGGCGCCCGGAATGGCTTTGACCTCACCACCCGGTCCGTACTTGCCCTTACGCGCACCGAGCAGGATGACGCCCGCGATCGCCGCAGAAGCACCACACATATGCACGACACCCGAACCTGCGAAATCCAGGAAGCCCGCCGCATCGAGGAAGCCGCCGCCCCACTTCCAATAGCCTTGCACGGGATAGATCACACCTGTCAACACGACGGCAAACAAGAAGAAGGCCCAGAGCTTCATGCGCTCTGCGACGGCACCGGAAACGATCGACATGGCCGTGGCCACAAACACGACCTGAAAGAAGAAATCCGACAGGTTCGAGTAATACGGTGCGTCGTCGCCCCCGGCGATGACGTCGGCTGCGGCGTTATCGTCAGCGCCGAGCATGCTGAGGCCCGGAATGACGCCGTTACCATCTCCGTACATGATGCCGTAACCGCAAACCATGTACATGATGCATGCGATCGAGTACAGCCCGACGTTCTTGGTCAGGATTTCTGCCGTGTTCTTCGAGCGTACGAGACCGGCCTCGAGCATCGTAAATCCCGCGGCCATCCACATGACCAACGCACCCATCACGAGGAAGTAGAACGTGTCGAGTGCGTAGCTAAGTTCTGCAATATCCATTTTTCTATACTCCTTCCGGCCCTATAGCGCCTGATCGCCGGACTCGCCTGTGCGAATTCGTATCGCCTGAGAGAGATCCGAGACGAACACCTTGCCGTCGCCAATAGAGCCAGTCGCAGCAGCGCCCGTGATGGCCTCGACCGCCGCGTCTAGTAGATCGTCGGAAACAGCCGCCTCGATCTTCGTCTTGGGTACAAAGTCGACTGAGTATTCCGCTCCGCGATAGAGCTCTGTATGGCCCTTCTGGCGACCGAAGCCCTTGACCTCGGTTACCGTCAAGCCCTGCACGCCGGCCTCGGCGAGCGCCTGGCGAACGTCCTCGAGCTTGAAGGGCTTAATCACTGCTGTGATGAGTTTCATGTTAGTTGCCCTCCCGGATGTGCATCCCTGTTAGTTGCCGATGCATGACCGTTTTCCTCCTTAAAGATTGATTGATCATTAACACGCACGCTTAGTGCACCATCCGTGCCAGGTTATGATTCTTTTATAAATCAATTAGTTAAATTCGGCAGGTCTTCCTGGCGGCAACCGGTGTCGCACACTCCTGGTGCATCGACTGCACCGTGATGAAGCAGTGCACAGCCGCGAGCGCGCGTCGAACTCGATTCTGGAAATGAGTACTGCGGCGGGGCGTGACGCAGGAGCGTTTAGTTGCCGGAGAACCTCGGCGGGCGTTTTTCGACGAACGCTGCGACACCCTCTGCGCAGTCCTTCGACTCTACGAGAGGCCCCTGTAGCTCGGCTTCTATCCTCAGCGCTTGGGCGTACGTGCTACTCAGCGCTGCATGCATGGCCTGCTTCGTTGCGGCGAGCGCCATCGCCGGACGTCGGGCAAGCGCGTCTGCCCAACTCAACGCTTCTGAGATCGTGCGACCGTCAGGAACGACGCGATTGACGAGACCGAGGTCCAAGCACTGCGCTGCGTCGAGCTTGCGTGACTCCGCGACGAACTCGTAAGCGCGTGCGTACCCGAGCAGACGCGTTAGCAGCCAAGTCAAGCCGCCGTCGGGAAGCAGGCCGATGTCGTTAAACGGCGCTTGCAGATATGCGCTCTCGGCCATGACACGCAGATCGCAGATGAGCGCATACGCAAGGCCGATCCCGACAGCCGGTCCGTCGAGCGCGGCGATGACAGGCTTGGGCATTTCCGCGATAGCCGTCAGCGCAGGACCGTATTCCTCGAGTAGCTGAGCGTGAGCACCCGCAGCGTCGGGTAATCCAGCCTTGAGATCCGCCCCTGCGCTGAAGACCCTACCCTCACCTGTCAACACGACTGCACGTACGCCTGCATCGGTGCTAAGGGTTTCGAGCGCATCGCGAAGCGTGCAACGCATGGTGGCGTCAAACGCGTTGAGAACCTCGGGCCGGTTGAGCTTGACCAGTGCCGTAGTGCCAACTCGATCGATGATGACGCTATCGGTTCGGGTCATGTCGCCTCTCAGCGTGCTAGAAATCTGATGGCGCGACCTCCAAGCTCAGGCCTTCGAGCTCTTCGGTTACGAGAATCTGACAGCTCAGGCGCGAGCGCTCCGGATTGAAAGACTCGCTGTTTTCGAGCAGCATCGTTTCTTCTGGGCTTCTGCCCGGCAGCCGATCGGTCCAGTCCGGTGCAATAAACACGTGGCAAGTCGCGCACGAGCATAAGCCGCCACAGATCGCGTCGACGCTCGCATCGAGGTCGCGGATATTTTCCATGAGTGAAATCCCGGTCTGGGCAGCGACGCGGCTCTCGGCCCCGTCGCGGTTCTTGACGACAATCGTTGGCATCCATGCAGCTCCTGATCGGACGATCGAGCTGGACTATACCAGAACGGCATAGCCACTAAGCTGCGTCTTGTTGCGGTCCGCTGCCGTTATACGGATCGAAACCCGCACCGCCGCTGTCCGGGACCTCCCAGTCCGAGCTTTCCTGTTCCTGACGCTTTGCCCCGCGCTTCGGCGTTTCTTCACCCTTGGCTTTAGCTTATGGTCGCGTGATCGGCGTTTTTTGGGTGACCTCGAGCTGCAACTCGGGATTCTCTAGGCTCTTGATGAGTAACGACGTGCTATCGTTTGCGTTTTGATCCCACTGCCAGACAGCCTTGCCGCTCTTGAAGTCGACACGGCCGGCAGCGTTCTCATGCTTGATGCTCGAACATTTTTTTATCCGACATGGCACTGAAGCCGTCTTGTCTATGAGAATTTCCTCATTTTATTGGAGAACCTGGCAAAAAGCAGTGCGCGTACTCACGTCATTCGGACGACAGCCGAGTCAGGTTTGCTGGCGCATTTACCATAATCTACCCCGTTCGATCGGTCGCTGCCGTCCTGTAATAACGCAACTGCATACCCGGTCTGAAGCCAGGTGGGTCAACGTCAATTGAACGGGTCCCGACGGGCCGCCGGCTGCCTCGTGCTGTGCTGCAAAGCACCCCGGCGCTCCAAGCGCCGCCTCGCCGCTCAGCTCGGTGATGGGGCTGCTACAGCTGCTGAGCATCTGCTGGCGTGCGCGCTCGAAGACCTCGCGGACTGGCCTGGCGAGGCTGTGATTGCGCCAGCCTCGGACGACGATGCCGAGTGGTTGCGGATGAGATCAGCCGGCAGCTTCGAGATGGTGGTGCAGCAGGGTGGCTCGCTCGGGGCACGTATCAATCATGTCGATTTGGCACTCAGGTCTTCGGGCCGTGAGCAACTCATCTACATCGGTACCGACTGCCCCGAGCTCGATGCCGCATATTTGACGAGTGCTGATAAAGCACTCACGGACCACGACGCAGTTATCGGGCCGGCGAAGGACGGAGGTGTCGTTCTCATGGGGGCGCGCAGGCCTTGGCCGGTGCTAGGCGACCTCGCGTGGAGCACTTCTGAATTGCGCAAAGAGCTGTGCGCTCGGCTGCGCACACAGAACTGGTCTACAGCAACTCTCGAAACGCTTACCGATATCGATACGATGGAGGATCTCACGACAGCGCGCGCGGCCTTGGTCGGGGATGACCGTTCGACGCGACGGGCGCTCGTTGATTGGCTGAGGTCCGATCCAAGGCTAGGGATAGCGATCCCATGAAACGAGGATACTTGCTCGCGTTCCTCGCGATAGCGCTCGGCGCGCTCGTGCTCGCGCTCAGATGGCTGCCGCTAACCGAGTGGCTCGGACTCGCGCTCAGTTGGATCGAGAGCCACCGCACCTTCGCTTGGATCGTGTTCGTTCTAACGTATATGCTCGCGACCGTGCTGTTGATGCCAGCCTTCATTCTCACGCTTGCCGCAGGCTTCGTGTTTGGCTTGCCCTTCGGCGTCGCGCTCGTATCGGCCGGAAGCACATTCGGTGCCTGCAGCGCTTTTCTCGTCGGCCGCTACTTCGCTCGAGGCTGGGTCGAGCGGCGCATTGAGAATCACTCGAGTTTCAAGGCACTGGATCTAGCGACGCGCCACGAAGGCTTCGTGATCGTATTTCTCGTCAGACTCTCGCCCGTGTTTCCATTCAATCTGATCAACTATGGACTATCGCTAACCGCGGTACGCTTCAGGGACTACGCGCTTGCGACGTGGATCGGCATGCTGCCGGTCACGGTGCTTTACGTCTATATCGGCACGGCTGCAGGCGACCTGAGCCAACTTGTCGGCGGCGAAGTCGACACGGGCTCGGCCGGCCGCGTGGCATTGTTTGCAGGTCTCGTTGCAACCGTCGCGCTGATCGCATTCATCACACGAAAGGCGACGAGCGTGCTCGGTCAGCATCTCGAGCGCGAGCTGCACGAGGAAACTGAGGCATGATGACCGACTCGAGCAGCTATCCGGGCCAAGCGCATGACACGCATTGGCGGTCGCTCGTTTTTCCCGAAAACCACGTGAATCCTCGAGCAGAATCGAGGTACCACCTCGTTGTTGTCGGTGCCGGCCCAGCAGGCCTGATCTGTGCGATCGGCGCTGCGGGACTCGGTGCGCGGGTCGCGCTCGTCGAGCGCCAAGCCATGGGCGGCGATTGCCTGAACGTCGGTTGCGTCCCATCCAAGGCGCTGCTCGAATATACGAGGCGACATACCGTCGACGGCAGCTTCGAGGCCGCGTTCGCTTGGATGCGAGAAGTACGAGCTGGCATCGCCGCTCACGATTCCGTACAGCGTTACACGCAAAAAGGCGTTGCTGTTTTTCTCGGCGACGCGCGATTTGTCGATGGCTCCACCGTCGAAGTCGATAACCAACGACTCTCGGCTCGAAGAATCGTAATCGCGACAGGCGCGCGAGCCGCCGTACCGCCGATTCCCGGTCTCGACCAGGCTGACCCCCTAACGAACGAAACAGTCTTCGACTTGCGGCACGCGCCGAAAAGCGTCGCCATCCTAGGCGCAGGGCCGATCGGCTGCGAGATTGGACAGGCACTGGCGCGACTCGGCGTTTCAGTTGATTTGTTCGATGTCGCCGATCGCGTTCTCCCGAACGAGGAAGCCGACGCTGGCGCGGCGGTATCGAAATCGCTGGCATCGAGCGGTGTGTCGCTTCATCTCGGCGCAAATATCTCGCGAGTCGAGCGAACTGGGGACGGGGTCCGAATTGCCTACGATGACACCGCCTTGCATACGGATCGCGTTCTCGTCGCTGCCGGCAGGCAGGCGAATACGGAGAACTTGAATCTCAGTGCCGCTGGTGTCGAACTGGCGGACAACGGGCTCATCGAGGTCGATAATCGCTTGCGAACTACCAATTCGAAGATATTTGCGGCTGGTGACGTCTGCTCCAGACTGCAATTTACTCATCATGCTGATGCGCACGCACGCATTGTGATTCAGAACGCCTTGTTTGCGCCGACAGCGCGTACGAACCGGCTCGTGATCCCGCACTGCACGTACACCGACCCCGAGCTTGCTCAGGTTGGCCAGTCCGCCGCCGAGCTTGAGCGAGACGGCCCGCGCTTTGACAGATACGTGGTTCAGATTGGGGACCTCGATCGCGGGCGTGCCGCAGGAGACGAGGATAGCTACGCAGCGCTGCTCGTCGAACCGAAACGTGGGGACATTCTCGGCGCGACGGTCGTCGCGGAAAACGCGGGTGAGCTCATCGTGCCGATCTGCCTTGCGATGAGCAACGGTTTGCGAATCGGCGACGTGGGAAAGGTCGTTTATCCCTATCCAACACGCTCGGAGTACCTCCGGCGACTCGCCGACGACTACAATCGAACACGTCTGACGCCTACAGTTAGGCGACTTATGCAAACGTGGCTGCGGCTGATCAGCTGATGGAAACGCTCGACATCGCAATCATCATCCCTGTCCTCGACGATGCGCAGTCGTTGCACAAACTCTTGAGCGAGATTCGTCGCTGGGAGTTACAACCAAGAGAGATCATCGTTGCGGCAGCCACCGACGACGCTGAAGTCGCCGATCTATCGAGCCAGTTTCAGTGCAGCCACGTGCGCTCGGACCCCTGTCGAGGCAAGCAACTCGATGACGCAGCGCGCACGGCATCGGCCGAGACGCTCTGGTTCGTGCATGCCGACGCCGTGCCATCCAAGACCAGCCTGACCGAGATCGCCACAGCCCGCGCGAAGGCCGCCCGAGCTGGTTACTTCCGATTCGAGTTCACGGGTCCGCGTACGTGGCAGAAGGTGCTCATCGAGCGTCTCGTGTACCTTCGCACGCGCCTCGGAGGTATGCCTTACGGCGACCAGGGGTTGTGGGTCGGCCGCGACGTCTACTTGGACTGTGACGGCTTTGCCCATGAGCCACTGTTCGAGGAGGTCAGATTGATCAAGCGGCTCAAGACATACGGCCGCATCCATGCGCTGAGCTCGGCCATCGGTGTTGCGCCCCGGCGCTGGGAGCGCGAGGGATGGTGGTATCGCTCGCTCATGAATCGTCTGCTCGCGCTAGGCCATTCGCTGGGCGTGCCAGCGGACCGTCTCGCTGCCCGATACTACGGCTTGGCACGGCCGCGACAGGATCGCCACGCATGAACGCACGCCCGGACGCCCTAATTAAAACGCCGGCCGGTGAGCCCCGCGGTTATATTGAGCCGCACGCGCTGCGCGAGCTGTGGTTTCACACAGGAACTGCCTGCAACCTGAGCTGCCCCTTCTGTCTGGAGGGTTCCAAACCCGGCGATGACCGCCTCGACCGGATCAGGCTGAGCGATGCCCAACCGTTGATCGATGAAGCTGTTGTTATTGGTGTCGAGCAATTCTCCTTTACGGGTGGAGAACCATTCATCGTCAAGGATTTCATCAACATCCTCGCCTACGCATCGAGGTTCAGGCCATGTCTCGTCCTGACCAACGGCACCGACCCAGTCCTCAAGCGCCTCCATCAGATCGAGACGCTGATCGCACAGCCGCACCCGGTCGCATTCCGCATCAGCATAGACTACCCCGATCAGAGTCGTCATGACGAAGGGCGTGGCGCCGGCAGCTTCGAAAAATCGTGGCAGGGACTCCGCGAGCTATCTTCACGTGGCTTTAAGGTCTCTGTCGCACGACAGATGGAGAAGGACGAAGACACCGAGACAGTCGAGGGCCTGTTTCGCGAACTATTCGTGCAGCAGGGTCTTCCTGCTGATATGACTATCGTCGCATTCCCTGATTTCCTAACACCCGGCGCCAGCGCAGATGTGCCGCAGATTACAGAAAACTGCATGACGACTTATCACACCGAGGAAACGCGCCGTGCCTTCATGTGCGCGTTCTCGAAGATGGTCATAAAGAAGAATGGCCGTATGCGCGTCTACGCCTGCACGCTTGTGGACGACGACGAGAGCTACGATCTTGGTGGTACGCTCGCCGACAGCCTAGGCAAGCGGATCATGCTGCACCACCATCGCTGCTATAGCTGCTTCGCGTTCGGCTCGTCCTGCAGCGAGATTGGCTCCTAGCGCGTCAGCATTGACGCTGCGATAGCTAGAAGCCGCCAGGTCAGAATGTTGCAAGCCCGTTGAACGGGCCTGCAGTGCCGCCGGGCACCTTCGTTATCTGCCAGGACACCATGAACTCCCAGCGCTCACGCTGTGCCGCCTCGCGCGCAACGTTCTCTAGGTAACCGTTGTCGACGAGCGGTAGGCCGATGAACACCTGCGTCAGCTGATGCACGGGACGGCGTACGCCCTCGACACCAGACGGCTGCACATCGTTAACCGCATCGCCGACGAGCATTGCGACACCGCGCTCCCTGAGCCAGGGAAGCACTGAAGCGTGCAAACCCGCACCACCACCCGCGTAGTCCCAGGGTCCTTCCTCGGCGCGCTTTGCCCAGCGCCCGGTTCGCACGAGCAACACGTCACCGCTTTCGACCGTTACGCCAGCGAAGTCTTCCCAGGCCTCGAGGTCGGACACGTAGATCGGCGTACTCGGTTCTAGCCAATCGACACCTCGAAGCAGCGGCATGTCGACGAGAACGCCGCGCGTGACATAGCCGTCACCCATGCGATCAATCGCGAGATCCTTGCAACCGTCCTGATCGAGGTTTTGCGGATAGCCGTTGAAGATCAGGTACTCGCCATCTCGCTCCGTTCGGTAGTGGCAGAGCGCATCCATGTGCGACAATTGGCCATCGTGCATCGAGAAGCTCATTGCATCGAGCGCGAAAAGCACCTCACCCGTCTCCGGGTCCACACGCGTCATCCAATGCTCAGTCGGCGCGAACGTCTGGCTGTCGATAGCCACTTCCTCAGTAACGAAGTGGCCGAGCGAGACGGACACGCCGTCGATGACGAGGTTCGCGGCCGCGCGCGTCTTCGCGGGCGTAATGAGATTCAGCGTGCCGCGTTGATCGTCAGAACCCCAGCGGCCCCAGTTCGACAGCTCCGATTCCCATTCCGCGAGGCGCTGCGGCGTCACGCGCACCGCAGGACGCTGGGTTGAGGCGTGGGCCTCGAACGTAGAGGGTGGCAATACGGCCTGTGGGCCTTGCGCACGCGCCGTGCCGGCGAACAAAGCCGAGAGGCAGACGATGGCTGTTGTCGCAACCCCGAGGATTCGTACCACCATTTCTCCCCCTTGCGGTCGACGCGCGTAGCTAGCAGCGTACAACGCAGCGATTACTTCACTGCTGCGATGGTCCGTCAGGTGGACCTGCGAACAGTCTGCGCCCGTCCTCGAACGTCACGGTTGCAATGCTGGCCGTCGGGCTACCGTTGCGCGCCTGAAAGCCCTCGATAACGAGCACCGCTCCGACGGGCACGTCTGCGGGCCGCCACCCCAAGCGAATGAGATTGTTGGCCGCACGCGTCTCGAGCGCCCAGTTGACGACCGTACCGTCCTCACCCTCGACGTCGATATAGATCCAAGCGTGCGGGTTGGCCCACCGCATCTCCGTCACAGTACCCCTGAGCTGCACAGGGCTATCCCGATCGAACTCGGCAGCGAATGCGTGGTGTGCCACGGCCGGAGCTGATACTAAGATACATGTCGTCAGGCACGCGATCGTTAGCCCTATTTTGGATGATCGAGTCATTTGTATTAGCCTCCCTGATTCTGCATAGCGCGATGCTCATCGCGCACGTCCTTCAGGTGCTGTAGATCGTTGTTGTCTTCCAGACAGGCGACCTCGAGCAGTTCCTGATCGTCACGATTGAACGGCACTTCCATTGTCCAGGGCCGTGTGTACGGAATTGGATCCGTCACTGTTGCCCGGTAGATGATCTGAGTTGGGCTCACGGGCGTGAACGACTCTACGACGGTCTGCATGTGACTTACGACATCACCTACCTCGTTGAGCCACGCTTTGCCATTGAAGTTTCGCGATTCGACGATAAGGGAATCGCCTTCCCAGCGACCGACCGAGCTTCCCTGCCACAAGCGAATGTGATCAGGCAAATGATCTCCGTTATCCAACGCGATCCGGCGCCACGCCATGCGTTCGTGCAGGACGACGATGTAGCCCGGCGGCTGAAGAATAAAGAACGGCGCGGGCACGTAGTGGGACCGAGGGACACCCGCAACGAAGCAGTGCGCCGTCGGATCATCGTAGCCGCGGTGTGGCATGGCTCGATCGATTCTCTCTGCGCGTGCCCAGTCCTGGTACGGCAGAACGCCATCCACGGGATCGATGATCTGCCCGCGGCTCGGCGGCAACAGCGGTTGCCTCTCGCGTGGCTCTAGCCCGTAATTTGCGCCGCCGGCATCAGCCATGAAGTAACCGCTGATATCGGGCGTACCGTCATCGAGCCGCGGAATTTCCGCTGATGCTTCGGGCAGCGGCAGATGCGCGCTGGCCTCGAATTCGAAGGGTTCGTTCTCTGCCGGTATGGGCGCGGGATACCACGTCCGCTCGTCGCGCTCGAAGGCCCCGTTGGCCTCCTCTTTGACCGCCTGACACTGATACTCGAGGAGGCGATCCATATGAGTCTGACGCGTAAGCACGAGGCGCATCGTCCACGGTCGCGTAAAGACCTCGGGATCCTCGATCGTAGCCTCGTAGTCGATCGTGTTGGCATCGCGCAGGCTGTAACGCTCCGTCACACGCATTGCGTTGCTATGAAAATTCCCGGCAGCGTCGAGCCACGTGCGGTCATTCTGATCTGCAACTTCCACGACGAGAACGTCATCTTCCCAGCGACCGCGCGAGTTACCCATCCACGACTCGATACCGCCATACATCGGTGGTTCGCCGTTCGTGTAAATCAGTCGATAGGTCTGCTGCCACTCGAAGGTCAGCGCAATGTGCTCGTCCGTCTGAAAGATCTGAAACGGGAACTCGAGACTCATGATTCTCGGGACGCCCGGGAGGTAGCAGCTTGCGAGCGGATCCTCCGTCGCGCGGTTGGCAAAATTTTCACGCTTACGTTCGGCTGCCC
>JABAOE010001108.1_pt4 | contig 29098 bp, 54 predicted proteins | sample 7062141 | NCBI WGS metagenome assembly JABAOE01 (sample SAMN14538627, study PRJNA623070) | marine sediment metagenome | biome: marine biome [ENVO:00000428]; feature: marine pelagic biome [ENVO:01000023]; material: deep marine sediment [ENVO:00002113] | place: India: Gulf of Khambhat ...
AATGGCTGTCTGTTTGAAGTACGCAGGGGCGGAGAGTCTGGTCAGGTTCAGCTTGACTTGCTCGACGGCCACCCCATCACCAACAACGGTGACTGGGCTCACCTGTGCTACGACATGAACATCTCAGCACCAGCGGCAGGCGACAAGCAGGTCACTGTACGTTGGACATTCTCGAAGAGCGGTCAGCCCCTTTCACTTAATGGTGGGCTGCAAGAGAAACTCGTCTTTCAAACACAGGACGACACAACTGGGCTGGTAGAGTTTACCATCATGGCCCAAGGGATAAAGGTAACAGGATGAACATACTTGGTATCATCAAGGAAGTATTCAAGCCAGCCGTCGAACTAGTCGACGAGCTGCACACTTCAGAGGAAGAGAAACTTGCAATCAAAGCATCCACCCTCGATACTTACGTCAAGGCACTCGACCAAGGGCTCTCCTATGAGCAGGCCAATCTCCAAGCGCGTGCCGCTATCGTTGAAGCTGAAGCAAAGAGTGAACATTGGCTTACAAGTGCTTGGCGACCGATTACAATGCTCACTTTTGTGGCATTGGTGGTTGCGGATCAGACTGGCGTACTTGCGTTTCGCCTTGCAGAGGAAGCTTGGACGTTACTGCAAATAGGTCTCGGCGGCTACGTGGTTGGTCGCAGTGCTGAGAAGCTGGCCCCCGGTATCATCGGAGCCCTCAAGAGTCGTGAAGAAACTTAAGTTCGCTGCAATATGGGCGGCGTTCCTACTGGTCAAGGCACCCGTATGGGCGCTGGGCTTTGTGGTTCTCCCCTTTATGTACCCGTACCGCAAGCGGGACATCAGTGATGTACCCCGTATCTTCAAGCCGTGGCTTAACCCCGAGGACTGGAAGGGAGGCGTTGTCGGAAATGACTACAGCCTACCTGACTGGTACTCACAGAAGCACGGCAGTAACTTCTACTATTGGTATCGCTACCACGCTGGGCGTAACCCTGCTAATGGTCTACGTAACTTCGACCTGTTTAATCTAAGGATTGATCCAGATAAGATAGAGTACGAGACCAGCGCGGAGTCAGGCGAGCACTGGATGTATGGAGATACATGGTACTTGAGGAAGGTAGGGATTAAGTCTTACTGGCACTGGTGCTGGCAGGGAAACAAGGCGGGGTTCCTGTACCGTAGAGTATGGAACCCCACCCATCACCTAGAGTTTAAGATTGGCTGGCGTGTTCATCCTTGGGACAAGCACGGCCACCTTGAATCAGACGGAGCACGGGCGCTGATCGGGGCGGGGTTTGCCGCGAAGTTTCCCGGCTTCGGCTACAGGGAAGGCTAATCTCACTCCAGCTCTTCAATAATCGTCTCTTCGCTAGTTCGTTCATTCACTCCTCCTATGGCGTCCAGATAGGCGACGAGTCCTCGTCCCTGTTGTTCGAGTTCGAGGAGTCTGTCTCTGAGTCGCTGTTGTTCTCTTCGTATTGAATCGAGCTGACTAGCGACGTCAGCCGGGCTGGCTCCAAGGAGAGTAAATGCTTCTTCTGCCCCTTTATCAGGTGCTTGATCCACTTGTTTCTCCTTCCGCACCACTCCGGGGGAGTCGGTGGCTGGTACAGACTCAGCATCTGATGCACCATCGCGCTCGCTGTTTCTTGCAGCAGCCTGTGCAGCTCTTGCTTCGACAGCTTCGTCGCTGATAACGTCGTTGACAGCCTCTCTGACTGCTTCTCCCCAGTACTCGACTGCTCCTCTTTTGGTTTTGGCATCATGTACTCCTTCAAATGTGATAGAGAAGTCCCCAATACCATAAGGTAGGGTCAGTGTCTTCGTGACACTGGTCCCGTCTACCTGTGTGTCGGACTTCTCCCACAGCTTCATATCTGACTGCACTATCTCGCGCAGTTCTACTTCATTCAGGGTCGTCATTCCACGGCTCCTTTAGTTTCATTCCACGGGCGCTAATCAGCATACCCGCCACGGGGAGGAAGGGCAGCCATGTGCTACCCCCCGCTCCCATGTTCTCAAGACATGCGATGAAGGCAAAGAAGTTCAGAAGAAATAGCCCTCCGAATAAACCTTTCACAAGATTACCTCCCTCGTCCACCGACCTTTCTTATCCAGCAACATAGGCACGAAGTACGGGACGCCGTAGGCTACGACGCCACAGCCTAGCGTAGGCTTGTATGCACTGCCCCTAGCGTACTTGAATGCCAGTGCCGATGCGTCGATCAGGCACCCCACATTCATACCAAAGATCATTGTATCATCGTTCGCAATGTAATATACGCCTCCATGAGAATGATGATGACCAATGACAGTACTGGTACGGTTGCGAATAGCGAGGTTACGAGCAGCATACATTCCTCCCTGATTGTCTCCGTGCTCATATCGTACCCCGTCGATATAGACGTAATCTGCCCACGTCCATCCTTCCGGAGCCTGCATCCACTCGTTGACTGAGCGGAGGTATGCTTCAGGGATTCCAGCTTTGAAAGCACGTTTCTGGATTCGTCCTGTGTGGTTTGAGGTTGTGACTTGGACATCTGGGAACTCCTGATACCATGCATTGATTTGATTGAGAGCCTTCTTCAGCTCTGGCCCTGCGCCATCAGCGTCTGGGTCTGGATCAAACATCCCCAATGCCAGCTGGTCTACCTCGTCCCCGATACACACCACCCTGTTGCAGCCAGCCGCGTCGCGGACAGCAGCACAGAAGTCCAGTGCGTCCGGGTGCTCGTAAGGTATCTGTAGGTCTGGGATCACCAGTACTACATTGTCACCTGTCTCTAGCTTCATCTATCTTCTCCTTAATGAGTTGTCGCACGACCTTCATGTCGTCTATGTCATCCTTGCTGAACAATTCAGGGTATGCTTTGAGCACGTACTCGTAGTTGTCCACGAATGTCAACAGCCATTGCAGGTCAGCCTGTGTCACACTCGTCATATTCCCACTCCAACAAAAGGTTAATGTAATGCCGTGCCTTCAGCAGGTCTTCCTTACCTGACTTCTGGTGGTAACGGCACACGTACTTAATCACGTTGGCCTCCAAGAAGCCCAGCTTATTCTCGTGTGCGAACCGCGCAGGCTGGATCGGCATGTCCTTGTAGTGATTACCTCCTATCTGTATCTCACTAGGTTTCATAGTCCATCTCCTCAGTCTCTCTCTGGATCGTGATTTCCGTATACCCTGTCATCCCGAAGGGTAGGAACCTCTTCTTCCAGCTTCCCGACGTAATGAACTTGTCGTCCAAAAGGTATCCCTTCCTCTGTAACAAGTCGTACAGGGCTTTCTCCAAGTTGTCCCCGTCCCCCGGTGGAACAATCAACTTCGATGTCTTCGCTCTCGGTATCGCAAAAGTCACTTGCACTGATACCGGGAAGTCTATCGACGTCTCGGGGCATTCTTCGAGTTCTCTTTCTGCGTCGCGACGCCATTTAGAATAGGTCTTCGGAAAGTATGGCTTCCCGAACCTTGGCACTCTCGGTCGACTTGCTGGTACGGGTCGGAGGGGTATCCTCAGTGTAATTGGCAATCGCATCCTCTGCTCTCCTCTTGTCATCCTCCCACTCGTCGTCGTACGCATCATAGTCAGGGCTAGAGCTACCGAACCTGTACTGTAAGTTAGCGCCCTTCTCAATGAAGTGACCGTTGGGAAGCCAGTCATAGTTGAGTGCAGTCAGGAGGCCAGCCACTACGGACCTCTTGATCGCTGGGTCATTAGGCAGGAACTCGTCTCTGATTGCCACTTGCTCAAAGAACTCGCGGGTCAGCAGGTCCTGCTCCGGTGTGAGATTATTCGTCGCCATCTAAGTACTCCGTATGGTTAACGACTCGCCGGTTATCCTGCGCCTTGGTCTTGAAGATACGACGTACGTCCTCTGCGAACATGTCGCACTCAAGCTGGGCGCACTCTTCCGGTGCCGGGTTAATATCAAACGCCTCTTCCATCTTCTGTACCAGACGACGGACGCTGCGCACGTTAGCCAGTACCACCTCGTCAACCTCAACAGGGTAGGCATCGAAGCCAAGCTCCGACTCCATCTCCTCCTGAGTGACCAGATAGAACGGGGTCAGTCTACTAAAGTATGCTTTCATTGAACCTCCAAATCCCCGACGTTCCAGTCGAGGTCTATTGTCTCAGGCACTTCCCACTTATCCTTATCGAACCTGCGAATGAATATCAGGTTGGCCTGCTCGTTTAGATACTCCTCCCAATCCTCACCGTCATGGTAGTGCTCGTAGGCACGGGCCACGGCGTCACCCATCTCCTCCAGAGTATGACACTCGTGGAGAATCTTGGCTGCCTTCTTGGGGCCGATGCCCCTGAGTCCCGGGATGTTATCTACTGTGTCTCCCGTCAGTATCTGCGTGTGCAAGAACATGTTGGCCTGCTCCTCGTCTACGAAGTAGGTCACGTTATGCACCCAGTTATATTTGTACCCCGGTATTTGATCGAGGTCCTTATCAATGGTGCAGATCACTGTCTCCTCTGGACCTAGCTCTGTCTGCCATCTGCCTAGCAGGTCGTCGGCTTCCTCCCTCTCCCCTGTGTACGAGTCATAGTTCGCCTTGATGTAGTCGCGAATCTGTGTCTCATACGTGGGGCGATGGGTCTTGTCTCTGTTACCTTTATAGACCTTGGTCTTGGCAAGCTCATGGCGGAAGGTGTAGCCCGGATCACTGAACGCGACCCTAATGTCGAAGTCGTTCACCTGTAGCTCACGCCTGAGCATCTCGAAGAACGTCTTCACATTCTGGAGGGCATGGCTGAGTGGTTGCAGGTCAACCTCGGCCCACAGCATGTAGTCCTCACCCTCGCTGCGGGAGTACTTGCCGGGCAGTAGTTCGTCAAGCTTCTCGATCGCCTCGCGCTTGTACTCGAATATACCCTTGTACTCCCCCACCTGTAGGTGCCAGACGTTACGCTCGGCAGCCATACCACACCGGAAGACAACAATGTCGCCATCAACTAGAGCTTTCATCAGTTCGGGAGGACGTCGCCGTCCGTCGGGTCCGCAAAGATGTCAACCATATCTGTCTTCGGCTCTGGAGTGAGCAGGCTGACGAGGGTGTCATTGAAATGCTGGCACTGAAAGATGGCAGCCGGTAACATCATGGTAGTATGTTCCGTGATACCAGTGTCCTTATTGATAACAGCATAGCCATGCCTACTATAAGTACCATCCTCACCCAACGCTTCTCTAGTGATTTTAACACTATACTTCTCAGTTTCATACAGGACATCATTACTCATTCTCTTCCTCCTTAAGGGCTACGTCGGTTCCATGGATTTCTGGAACCTCGGGCATTTCTCGTTCGGACAGCTCAAGCAACTTATTGATTACCTGTGCTGCCTGTGCGAAGACTGTGTTCATCAGCCGTGCTTCATTAGGCTTGATGGTGTAGTCTCCAGTGCTAGCTACATTTGCAAGGTTCTCTACAACCTTGGCCATTTCTTTAAAGTTCATTGTGTTCCTCCTCTAAGAACTGTTGGGTTAACTCACCAATGTACCCACGCAGTACATCTAGTCTCTTACTCTTTGCTAGGTTCTTTGGCCACGGCAGTACACCTCCCTCTACGTGCCCCTCGGCATTCAGTGCGGCGACGATCAGACTTGTTGCGTCTCTCCGTGCTGCTTGATACTGAATCCGTGTCGAGACTGCGTCTCCACTCGGAGAAGTCGAGGAGTCCGTTATAATAGAGAAGGGATTGGTAGACCCAGCTTGGCCAGTTGACGTCGACAATGAGGCTACGTCCACTTGACTGTTCCTCTCCTTGAAGTGTACCGTCTCTCCTACCTCCACTACCTTCTTCGTGCCTGTCCTGAACCATAAGTCTTCTCCTTCTAGTTGAAAGGTGTGCAGGAACACACCCGGCCTCCACTCTTTACTCTCTGTTGTACTTACTACGCCTGTCCATTCTTTCATAACATTCCTGCCTCCTTAGCAGCGTCAAGATACAACTCCTCCGCTGCCTCATATTTAGTTTCATCCTTACCGCCCCAATGATCCGCAATAACAACACCAGCGCCAAGAGGTACAGTAAGCCTAACATTATATAACTTCTCCATGATTTCGTATACGTCATCAATCAGACACTGCCTGCACACTTCGTGCCACAGCTCTTCCTCGTCTGGATGTATCTCACCCACGATGCTATCGTGTACTGAGTTGATAAGGAAGGACTGCATGTCTACCATGCGGTGCCACGCACATACCAACGCCATCGGAATAATCTCTGCGGTAGCCAACCCTTGCACAGGGTAGTTGCAGATGTTGGTGGTGTTAGTGACGTACCCCGACCTCTTCATGACAGTCGTGGGAAAGTAGAAGATCAGTCCGTACTCGGTTTCAAGTTCTTTGGTCCGAAGAACATGGTTAATATTTCTTCGCTGCCATTTAGTAATCCCTCGATAACGCTCTGCAAAGGCGGCATAGTACTCTCGCTGCTTAGCTGTTCCGGATTGACCACCATACAAAGGTTTGAAGGTATGTTCTTTTGCGTCTTGTCGGTCAACCTCAAGTATTCTACTGGACATAGCGTGTACATCGACTCCGTCCCGGAGGTCAGCAAGGCCAACCACATCTCTGCCAGAGTGAACGGCCACTCTGAACTCAAGTTGGGCACCGTCTCCTTCTCCAACTTTCCATCCATGCTTACGCGCAACAAAAAGAGGCTTGAACCTTCGGTTAAAGTTCTGAAGTTGCACTCTGTATTCGAGTCCTGTGGAACTGAACCTGTGCGTTCTTGTATTTCCTTGGTTAATAACTCCGCGCAGGTAGCCACCAGCTTCTTGACAACACTGTCTAAACTTTCTGAGATATTTAGTGACGTCTGAGTGGTATTGTATCCACACGTTACGTAGACGGAGATATTCATGCTGTCTATCGGTCTTGGCCCGGAGCCTTTCCATGACTTTTGCAGCAACAGAGTAATCTCCTCCTTCAGTCCGCATAGGCTTGCCCTTAGCGTCTTTTGGAATGTCGAATCCCAAGCTTTCGTATACGTATACAGCGACTTGTTTGTTTGCTGAGGGTGGTATCCCTTCACAAAAGTCCTGCAACTCTGCGGTTGCTCGGGCGTACTCGTCCTCCATCTCTTTGTACAAGCTTTCCACAGTTTCTTCATCTAAGTTCATCCCATTGAATTCTATGTCCGCAAGACACGGTGTCACCAGACACCTAGCATAGACTATCGCCCTGAGTTTCTCGCTGAGTTCATCGCGCAGACGAAGGAACAGTTCCTCCGCCAACACAACATCTGCCTCACAATATTTAAGTAACCACGATTGGGGGATGGTTGAGGGGCAGATGCCCAGCTTGATTAGGTACGATACTAATCCCTCTTTCTGCGGGAGGCCTCGACGCTCGCAGCAAGCGTTGAGAGATAGCTGTCGGAGGCTGTACTTATTTCCTCCAAGCACGTACTCTGCAAGCATTGTGTCGAAACAGACGACTTTCCTGAGGTCGATGCCGCAACGACGTAGCCATCCCATGTCAAACTTCGCGTTGTGAGCCACAATAAAATCCGCAGCTTCACACGCTGCCACCAGCTCAGCTTGCTCAAATTCGGACGCAAACGAATGATGTACACTCCCAGAGTGTCCGGTTTTCCAGCATGCCAGAACGATACGGTTATCGTCCGCAAGTGGGCTACCTTTAAGGACATTGGTTGTTTCAAAGTCGAAGATGACATAGTTATTGCTCTCGTAGATAGAGGGATCGGGGTCCTTTACGAACCCCGGTAGCCCTGCCAGCATTATGCTGCGTCGAAGTCAGTCCAGAAACCGGAACCCCCTTCGCCGGTTACTAGATCAAGGACCTGTACGGACTTCATTCGGAGCGTAACGCCGACGATCCCCGCCGCTGCATTGGTGTACGGTACGATCTGACCCTTCACCTTGATGATGCTGTCACTGTAGACAGGCTTCTCGACTCGTTCTCCATTGACGTCGACGACAATCGGAGCCTGCTCGAAGGTTGTACCATCGGCAGTCTTGACGAGCTTCTTGAGCTTCATCTGGAAGAGGGCATTGCCGGTCGGCTCACCCACCCAGTTGTCACGAATCTCCTGCTTCTGTGCATCAGTGGCATCCTCTGGGTACTTCGGACGAGTCAGCTCGTCAGTGTACACAGGCTTGACGATCAGTGCCTCTCGCCTACGGAGGGGTAGGGTAGCGACGAAGTCGTCCCGTACCTTCTCCAGCTTAGCGATAAGGTCCTGTGCCAAGTCAAAGGGCACGGCCAGTCCCGTTTTGTACACACCCGATGCATCGTGCTGGGTGTCAGCCTTGGTCAGCCACGGGAACACGGCGCTGCCAGCCGGTGTAATGAATGCTTCGTATTGCGTTTTACTCATGCGGTTTCTCCTTTCATTGTATTACGCGCTCTCTCTATGCGCTTTCTTATTGCCCAGACGTTCTCTCCCTGCTCGTCTGCGATTTCTTCTGGTGTACGTCCATGTATGTAGTAGTCGACCAGCGTGTCCATGAGCAGGGGAGACAACGAGTCCATCCTTGCTCCGACCTCCTCCTCATGTATGAGCTGGTCTAGTGGGTCAGGGTGGAATTCATCTGTCTCCCACCCGCCGTGCGTCTCGTTCAACTCCGCCCGACGCCTTGCTTTTCGCACCTCGTCAATCTTGGAAAATGTATAACATTGCTGGATAAACGCCTTGCTTAGTTCTTTCTCTTCCTTGTCCCACTCTAGTAGCTTGACGAGTAGGTCCTGCTGCTCGTCCTCTGTCCAGTCAGAGCGGGATTGTATGTATTCGTATGCTTGTTCTATGTTCAATCTTTTTCTCCCTCTGTACTATATATAACGTTTGAAACTGTATCTTTGGACATTCTGAGGCCGAGGGTTGCAAAACTAACAGGGCCCTCGGTTAGTCCCGACTCTGGGAACCTCAGAATGATTCTACTTTACTTAGATGGGGCTGTACTTGCACTGCGAAGTAGTCGTGCCTACCGCTTATCTTATTCTTGGGGAGAGATATGACCCGCTCTCCGTTGCGGTGGTGCTCGTCGTTGGCACCTAGTGCAATCATGACGTCAGCTTGCGCCGGGATGCCGGTGTTGGAGAAGTCTACGTCACCTAGATCGAGGACTGCTTTGCCTGCTGCGGAGTCGCCTGCCTGTGTAACACTTACCACCACGCAAGAGTATTTCTTTGCCCAATTCCGGGCCTGAGTTGCAGCTTGCTCCAGCTTGAGGACAAAGTTGTCCTGCTTCATGTCCAAGTTACGTAGCTGATCCAACACCAGCACATGGGGCTCATGCTTCTCTATTAGACCTGTAATCTCACGAGAAGTTCCCGGCGATGCGGAATACAGAATGATATTATCGTACCCATTCTCTCGGGCACGTTCGTCGGCCATCAGTGGGTTGTTAAGTACCTCCACCTTTGTCATGCCACTGAGCCTATTGATTAGGCGCATGTTTATGTCGTCGATCGGGTCCTCGTTCCCTATGTACAGGACCTTGAGCCCTTGCGACGCGAAACCGGCCATCTGTTCTATAACTAACATAGTCTTGCCCATTTCAGGTCGGGCAAAAACTATAAGATGGTGGCCGGGCTTGACTCCCCCGTCTAGTGCCATATTGAGAGCAGCAGGGCTAACGCTGATAAGGTTCCCAACGTCAAAGCTACTCTGCACCAATGCGGTGACGTCCAGTCCACACCTCTCTTCCGACTCTTCGACGTCGAAGGCATTTCTGTCGGACAGATCGTCATAGATACTTCGTAACCTTGCGGTGTCCTCTCCGGCAAGAAGAGCGGCAGCAAGTTGGTGGGCAACAAGCTCTCGCTTTGTATCGAGGTAGTCCCTAACGACGTTAGCTGGACTGGAGTCGTGCTCTCCCAGTGTTGCGACGAGATTACGGAAGATGGTTTTATGTTTATCGGCAGGAATTGCCCGGGCGATAGTGTCTCCCAAGATTTCAGGATCGACGTGGGTGCAACTAGGATCTGCATCATAGTAGTCAACGATCCCGGCCCAAACGATCCGTCCTTGTTCACTGAAGTCTTCAGGCTCCACATGGTCTGCGATTGCCGTGAAAGCTTCTCTGCTTCTGATAGTTGATGATAGTACATGTTTTTCTCTCATATGTTTTCCAATAGTTGTTGTACTTCTCTTTCTTCTGTATCTTTTAGGTCTTTCTTCAGGGGCAGGACCTTTACGTCCCCCCACAAGAGCGCGTACTTATGCGCCCACTTAAAGCTTTGGTCTGTCGCATCCTGATCCAGAGCCACAACAATCGGTCTCGTCGCGTACTCTGCTATCTCTGCTGCTCTGTCCAGTCCTATCCCTGTCCCGAGCAACGCTACAGAATTCACAACACTGGTAGCTCTCACAGCACTCGGGATGTCCTCGACTAAAACAGTAGGGGCATGTGGGTGTGTTTTGTACCATGACAAACCCTCCTCGTTATCTTCTACAAATGTCAGGGCCTTGTTACGGGCGGTCCCATGTATGTCTCTCAGGACCCACCCTCTGTGCATGTACTTCGGACTACGTATGCTCATCGCTACACGGCCACCGTAGTCGTACGTCCAGTACCAGTACGGAGGGTTTTCGATGCCCCATGTCTCAGAGATATACTTTAAGTCTCCGGGCCTGAGGAGACTAGTACGTCCATTGAATGTGGGACGTGCTTTCTTTAACTCAGGGGATGGTTTAAAGTATTGGGATGGGTCGCCTCCCGATGCCCCTGAGTACTCACACTTAGCACGGAAGCACTGCCATAGGTAGACATTATCTTCTGTAAGTGTAACGCTCAGGGACCTCTCAGAGCTGGAACCACCCTGACATTCGGGACAGATATATCTGCCTGTCTCTCCTAAGTCTAGCTCTGCTGCGATGATTTCGATCATAAAAACTCCCTATTAGTACCTAATATAACGTTTATCTAAGTAGGTTTTGGACGTACTTAGGTAACATCAGGAAAAGATCAGGAAAACATCATGAAAACATCAGGTTTTCTTATGTCCAAATCTCCGTTCTGGACCGGCTATGGCAGGGATACGAAACGCATCCTCTGGTGCCCAGCCGTTTTTCAGCCGCCAGCGGACGGTGATTTGAGGAACCGGCGATTTGAGTTCCCGCCAAGCTTCGGCAATTGATTTATAAGTAATATCGCCTACTTTCACTGGAATCATATTTTCTCTCCTTCGTAGACCCATGTTACGCCATAGTCGTTCTTGAACAGGAACCCGAATGTACCATCGTCGTAGTTCACAGTGAACTGGACCGATAGGACGTCTTTGACGGTTCCGTACTTTGTTCTGTCGATGTCATAGATTCTTTTTTCTTTCATATTCCCTCCTACTTTGGGTATCCAGCCCTTCTTGGCTGCGTACTCCCTGCACTTCCGAAAGTTGATGTCATAGATTCTTTTGTCATTCATGACGGCATCCGTATAGTGTTAAAAACACCAACCACAGTCCTCTTCTTCTTCTATGTTGGGTATCCAGCCCTTCTTTTCTGCGAGCTCCCTACACGTCTGAAAGTTTATGGTCCATACTCCAACCTTCACCCAATGTGCCCTGGGCCTTGGATGATTGGGGTTGATGTCAGCACGGGAGGACACGAATGTACCTAGCTTGTTAGACTCGATGAACTTCTGTAACTTGTCCATTCGGGTCTTCATCTCAAGGGGATTCAGGTAAGGTGCACGGACCAGCTCTTCCTCTTGGTTGCACCATGCGATCGAGAAGATCACATGACGGGCCCTTGGGTAATCCTCGTCGTAGCTATTGAACCTGTATAGGCCAATTGCGTCGAGTACATCATGTATGTAGTCGATTGGCTGTCCTGAGCCAAAGTTAAGTCCGTCGTACTCCACTACTGCACAGCAACATGTATCTTCAAGCATCATTGTTTCTCCTCCTCTGGTAAGCTCCTGCGTTAAGTTCAGGTAATAATTCTAGAAAGGCGGATCGGTAGTGATCGGCGGTGGTGCCTTCGAGCCCCGGCGCTGTATTGACTTCATACACACGACACTTGTCTCGGCGAGCATTGTAGCCGATATCAACAGCGCCAAAATCAAGACCAAGGGCACTAACAGCATTAATGCTAGTATCCTTGACGCAAGCTGGAGCATCCACAGCACCCCGACAAAACACGAAACCGTTGTCGTGGTTACGAATCTGCCAATTAACTCTGTCATCTGGGACATCTTTGTTCCTCCTCTTCATTTGCTGGGAGATGATCCTATCTCGACAGACATGAATTCTGTATTCGTCTGTCTTCCTGATATACTTAGTGTAAAGGGGCGCTCTTGGAATCTCGCCACCATCTTCAGGATCGAGGACCACAATTCCTCGTCCCTGACTTGCACGTAGAAGTGTCCGGCAAAGGACTGTATTTCCACCATCGAGCCACTCGCGTACGACATCTCGGTTATCCGTCCAATCAGGTTGGGGAATCCCGTGCTCGCTAAGTACTTTTGCTGTTTCCAGTTTATCTGAAGCCATTTGCACGGCTCTCGGGTCATTGATGTACTCACAGTCTGTGAACCTCCGTTCTGACATCCCCCAATTTATCACCTTGTCGAAGGTGCCATGCCGGGCGACTTGTCTGGGGGTTGCCCGTAGTACACCTAACGTATCGGCAAGGATTTTTGCTCCCCTGCTGGATAGCTTGTAGGGTTCGATCCGAAGTGTCATACACTTTCTCCTCCCATGTAGTTCCATTTGCAGTCCACGCATACGATGTCCTGCTCGTTGTTTACATATTCATATTCAGTGACTTCATCCATATCAAGATTGCCACCGCAGCATATGCAGCCTTTTTCAAGCTCCCTCTCCAGCTCATGTCGGTCCACAATCTTTCCTGATGGGCCATAAAAGCACTCATAAGGGACAGGCTCGTACGAGTCACCATACTCATCAAAGTCCTCGTCGACGACGACGACGTCACTTTTGGAGCAGGGGATTGTGACGGTATCTTTGATATCCTTGTTCCTCTCGTACCGCGCCCAATCACCGTGATTGTATTCCAGACGGAGAGCAGGGATGTCATTCCCCGTCTGAGCCACCGGATGGAAGACCCCGACGAGCTTTCCAGACCAATGCACATCCTTGAAGCTGTTGTACGTTACCCGATACACGTCCAGCATTACTGCGTCCCACGGAGTGTCTCCCCACCCCGGATGGACTACCGTTCCCCGAACCATGCATTTCCCGTTGTTTCCGTAGTGTGTCGCGGATTCCGGTATGAATTGCATCTCTTGACCCGGGGTCAATTCGAAAAAACGCTTAATCAGCTTCTCATGCCCAGTAGGTATCGAACCATTCGTCGTAGTCGTCGGCATACATACCGTTCTCTCTTTCGTACTCGTACCGCCTTCGGAGATCGTACTTTTCCCGCTCTTCCTGTCGTGATAGGCGCTCACGTTGCGACTCCATAGGCTTACCGCCTTCTCCACTGCTGTTTTCCCAGAGTTCTGCCCACCACTCTTCGAGTCCTTCCCATGCGGCCCCGAAGGTGCGGTCCACAATCTTTCCTGAGGAGTGTACGTTCGATTGTGGTAGACGGGCTGAAAAGCAAAAGGGCGAAACTTGGAGACCTCCGGCTCCAGCGATCCCTTGTAGAACTTCAAGTGCAAGTTAGCATCGAGGCTATATATGGTAGTCGCATGGGCCACGTTTCGGGTCAGGCTCTTGTTGAGCGAGGCCAGCATCTGTCCATCTGACATGAACATCATGAAGTCTCGGCTGTTATTGAACGCAAGGTGCATGGGGCGGTCTTTGTTCCTCGCGAAGTTGATAGACTTGTCCCGATCGTCTGTCCAGACAAGAGCGTAGCTCCCGTCAATCTTCTCAAGTACTTCCGGGATAGCTTGCTCCGGCTCTACTTTGGACAGTGCATTAAAGATGAGCATGGAGTCGACCTCCATTGCCTCGTCAAAGAACGGCATTTCCTGTCCCTTTCTCCATAGGGTGCCGTTATGTACTCCGGTAATGGGGCCGAACTTGAACGGGTGGGCGTTACGTACCTTGACGCTGCCCAGTGTAGCTGCCCGATTGTGGCCAATGGTGGCCCACCCATCACGCGGACCTGAGTGATACAGTCTGCTGTGGATGAACTCGGTTCCCGGAAGAATGCTCTTCACTGTCCTGACGCGGAAGTCCTTGTCGACTCCGATGAGGCCCGTGCTATCCGCCCCCCGCAGGGTGTCCATAGCCAGCCCGTAGTACAGGAAGTGTTGTCGAGCAGTTGGGTGCCCGTCATCCTTCGTAGTGATGTATCCTACTATTCCGCACATATTAAAACTCCTCCTCTTCGATTTCATCTAGGTCAATATCATCAAACTCTTGCCAGTCCACCTGCATCGGCTCACGTTCGCGTTCGCGGTGCCGTCCCGCTACTCGTCCCGCTACTACTGCCTCCTGATTTACTTCTAGGTTAAATGCGATACGACGGAGCAGGTCGTCAACTGGTTCATTCGGGGCTTCCTCGCGAATGCCTATCGCGACTGGCTCGATGTTCCAGTCAAGGTTCTTCCAGTTGGTTTCTTTGTACCCGACGATAAAGGCAGCAGCGTCCTCCGCGTCGAGCTGCCGTAGTTGGTTGACTTCGACCACTGGCTCGCCCACCTTCTCAAGGAGGTGGCCCAGACCAATGTCGTCGTATTCGTCAAGGATGTCCAGTGGGTCTTCGTACTCCGCTGATACTTTCTGAATCTTGAGTAAGAACTCAACCCACTTCCTCACCACGGCCATGTCTGCCGTGCCGCTGTGCTGCCTGTACTCCAGCGTACCGAGGTTCGCTAGGCGCTTGTAGTTGACAGCACAGTACTTGGCGTCCTGTACACAGGCAAGCATAAAGGGCCTGACCCTCTTACGCAAGTTGCGTATATCATTCTGGAAGTTCACTTGTAAGTGTGTATTCACACTCGTAGGAACACAGAAATGATTGTCCCATCGGCCATCGCAGTAGGTTTGAAACATGTACGGCTCAAGCAATGTGCCGAGCGTAGTCATGTTCCACACCTCCCGTAGGGTTTTGTCACTGAAGTTCAGATGGGCGTGTACACCGCATCGGCTGTTGCTAATCAGCCCATGCCTGTCGATGAACTCTTGCGCCTCGTCCAAGGCTGCCGGGATGTTCTTCTGCAACAATGCATCAGAGACAAGCTCCACACCGTTGTTGCGAAGACTCGTGTCCTGAGTGGTGTGCCACCAGTCACCCTGCCAGTCTTCGCCGTCCCAGCCTTCGTACTCCAGCTCAATGCCCACACGGTAGCCGCGTTGTACGCGAACCGGATAGAACTCGTTGAGCTTTTTATTTAGCAGCATATGCCCTCCTGTAGTAGTCTCAGGCCAGCCCTCTTAGCGATTGGACTGCCCTCCAAGTCCGGAATGAACGTGGACGTTGCTTTATCTATCCTACCCACGGGCGTCCCCTTGAAGCTGATGCTCCAGTAGTCAGGGTCCTCCCCGAAGATAATCAAGTCCTTTGTGATTGGTGCGCTGCCGATGATCTTCTTCTCCATCAAGCGGATAGCCTCATCGAACGGCATGGTAGCGTTGTCCCCCTCGGCCAGTATCTCCATCACATGGCCGCCGAGTGGCGAGTTGCTCCACACGACGTAGTAGTGTTCAGCCGATGCACTCTTGCGCATAGAGCGACGGGCACGACGCCCGATGTAGTACGTAAAGCCTTTGTACTGGTACGCTCCGGGGCGAGGCCACCATATCTCGACAGCCTTCAGGTCCGTGTCACTCAGGACTTTCCACTCTCTGCCGTCGAAGTACCGCAGCTTAATGCGGTGGGCTTCGTGTATCACGTCGACTCCGTAGGGTCTCCCACGTATCAACAGATGACACCCTGTGTAGTACAGGTTCCAGTCACGTTTTGGTGCGTCTTTTGGATTCATATGGGCATACCTGCGTCAGAGCCGATCCGTACGAGCTTATCGGCCTCGTTTATGACCTCACTGCTGAGGCCCTCCAATTGGCTCTTGTAGAAGACATCCCGTACTCGTACCCACGGGATAGCACGGAACACATTCTGGATGGACTGTGCGTCTGTCTCGGAGAGCCATGTTGCTATCTTGTGGCCCCAATAGAAGACGTCCTGAATACCGTACTCGTCGGAAGTCCACCCGTTAGTAAGCGTCCTGTACTCGATGCCATAGGGCTTGGGGCGGAACAGTCCGGGACGGCCATAGACTTTCGTGCGTCCCGTTATATCTCCGAATCCTGACCAGTCGAATCTGTGATAGAGACCGAATATCCAGTCGCAGAACAAGGCTGCAACAAAGTCAGGACACTGGAAGTTACCGCCAAGGTGGATGTGGCCACCCGCATACCGCTCCGTAGCTGGAGGAGCTGGCAGCCTTCTCATCTTGCCGCCTGTGTATGCGTCATGGTCAGGCTCGCAGCCGAATGTATTGGCCTGCTTACCTAACTCAACGAGCTGTTTCCGATCAAAGTCGTGGGTACTGACGGTGCTCATTGTCAACAACGGGGTATCAAGCTTACGAAGACGAAAGTCAATCGCGCTCCTGATAAAGCTGATGTTATCGTAGAACTCTTCCGGACTCTTTGCGGGGGGTATTGTAGCTTCTGCGACTACACAGTCCTCTTGGATGCTGAACCCATCACTCCATCCCGGTTCAGCATAAGGCTTTTTCTTTGTACCCGGGAGTATACCGACGCATGGGACGACATTAAGCTGTCCCCTTAATTCTCGTACAAACCACTCAGGGTCTGCACCGACCATCGGTTCACATGGTACTTTATTCATGATATATCCTCCTGTGGATATGATTTGATGATGGGCCGACTTATGGAAGTGCAGTAAATCCACGGGTTCGGCTCTTTCTTGTACTTCACAGACTGTGACTTTGGCTCCTCCTCAGTAGTCTCCTCAGTCTGCTTATCGCGTAGTTTTCCACGCCATTCGCCCATTTGTACCTGTCGGTAGCCCGGGCCGTTCTCGCTGATGACGTCAGGTGATGGACTTGTCGCCCCACCATCTTTGATGCGCCACACGCGACACTTCATTATGGTGCGCTTCCAGTCCTCTTTAGCCATACGGTAGATTCTGTCAAGAGCATCCATCTCCGTATCCGCAGGGACCACACCTTGCCGCAGTACAGCCATACCATTACGGTTAACGCTTGCCTCGTAGTAGTAGCGATTATTCCTAGACATTGGCCGCCACCTCACCAGACCTGCTGCATAGAATGTTCTTTCCAGAAGGCATCCTCGGCGGGGCGTGGCCGCCATGTACCTTCTGGTATGTAGTCTTCCACGCCAGTTATCGAGATGTCCTCCATGACGTACACCCATGCTCGCTTGTCAAGCGTCTTTGTCCGAACTTTGCGCCGAGTGTAGAAAGCTGGATGTCCCTCAAGCCAATCAAGGTCCTCCAGTGTTTCCTCATCAATGGCGTATGTCTCGCCGTAGATGGTCTGATGGTCGTCATCGGGTACGACTGCGGGGAACGCTCCCAAGTCTGCAAGCGCAAGTTTCTCTCGGATGGTGTCATACCCCAGAAAGTGCGCGTCCTTTTGTGAAAGTAGGACATTGTTACAATGGCCCCTCTTGAGAGTGCCATAAACAAATACACGTACCATCCCTTTATCGTTGACTTTCTCACTCATATATCCTCCTTACCAAAGTTTACCAATCTCATCAACGGCATCTGTTGTCCTTTGGACTGACGCACAGACCGCAGTAGAGTACTCATTGAGTTCTTGGAGCACCTTTTGTACCTTCCTCTCCAACCACTCACTATTCGGAGCCCAGACCATGCCTCTGACCTGTCCCCCGTGTGCCCCATCTGCCCACTGAGTGGACACACGAGAGCCGACTTGCTTGGTTGGCATGGTAGACAACCATTCCATGAATTGCGAACAGTACGGACCTTCTGGTTGGCCCTTGATGGACCTGTCCCGATCAGATTTTACACGTCTGTCCTTGTCCGTCATTAGGATAGTACGTGTTTTGTACCCCTGATAACCATCACGCTTCCAAGTCGTGAAGCCATAGTGTACTTTGGACAAGATGATGTCCACCTGTGCCCACCTGACATACTCGATGGGTACGCCGAACTGTGAGCTCCTGAACTTGTCGAACCACCCCCACATGGTCTGTGCGGTGGGGTCTTCGAAAATCTGGTTGGGATGTATTGTATCATCAGCCAGCCCACAATATATAGCGCCTAACCCATAGACAGCGCTAGCTGAGCAACAGTTAGGGAAGCCGCTGATGCTCCCAAGGGGACTATTATACAGTGATGTACCATAGCCCCAATAGTTAACATGAAAGTCACTCATCGCTCATGTCCCCCTGCCAGTTCTCGTTCAGTTCCTCTAGATAGCGATTCACATCGCTCTTAGGGCGACGATAGCCCTTTTTGTTCTGGTGCGTCAGAGTGACGCGAGCCCGCTTGTTCGGGTCCTTTCGTACAGCAAACCTACGCTGTTGGCTCTTGCTCAACGGTTTCATCTTCTCCTCCGTCGTTGACGTACAGTTCCGTGACTATTGTAGCCACACCATTTCTTGCAAGTTCTTCTCGATGGGACTTGGCGCGTCGCTTAGTGGTGTATACGCCAAACGCCCCGCCATACATTCCAGTTATCACAAATACTTTCATTTAGGTCCTACTCCCATGCAGGTCTGCCAATCCTCGGAACGATTGACGTTAAAGAGATGCGCACACTCGTCTGTTCTCCGATTCACAGACTGTGAGGTCTCTGGTCCTCGCGTGTGCGCCCTCTTGGAGTGCGTGTAAGCAGTCATTACAATGGTCCCGCTAACTATAAGCAGGACCATCAGAATGACGACTGTCATTTTAGTCATTAGCGTCTTTCTTGGTAGACAACCATTCCATGAATTGCGCAGCCGTAGGACCTTCCTCCCAGAGAATCTCGTATGACTTCGGCTCACCTTCGTCATACTTTAAACCATGTCCCTTACGATCCAGCTCTTGCCGTGTATCGACTTTCTTTTGTAAGCGTACGAATGCACGCATACCGCGCAATGAGATGTAACCGATCAAAGCAGGCCAGAACAGGAACCAAGCAAGCGAGCCGACTGCGCCGACGAGAAACAATACCGTGGTCGTCAAGACCACATCTTGTCCTCTACGCCAGTAGTTGCCCTTTTCCCATGTCAGCCATGCCGGATACTTCTTATCCTCGTCATAGACAAAGTTCCTTGCGCCGTGGAACACCGCTGCCGCCACATGTACAATAAGGTACATTACGACCAATGCAGCCGTTATGAGTACGAATGTTTCATATGTATTCATGTATTACTCCTCAATGTGATCGCCCCAATATTCGGGCTTGATGATGCTGCGACAATGATTGACAATAAGATCCTCGCGTATGTATGCCGCTTCAGTACGCTTGGTCATTGGTGTTGAGTGTGAGTGAGTGTGGTACGTAGGCCTGCCATAGCGTTCATAGATAGCCTTGCACAGTTCCCAGTTCTCTTTGTCGATCTGCCTGTTGTACTCCGACACATGTTCGGGTACGCTAGCACAGCCCGAAGTCATGGCCAGACCGAACAGTATAAGCCAGACGATGAACAGACTGGTAAGCCAGCCAGCTTCCCAATAGTTCTTGATGAAACGTATGATGTCCTTGATGTACAGTTTTACAATGTTCACGTTATTCTCCCTCTAGCAGTAATGGTGATCCTGACCTGTTAATCCAAGCTTCTAGCTTGGCGACTCTATCGCAAGCCTCTTTGAGTAGGAAATCGCGGTGGTCAATCGCTTCCCGCAGGCGTTCTATTTCCATCTGTTGCAACCCATCACGGGATTGATGTTCCTGTATGTGATGTTGCAGGCGTTCGATCTCGTCGGCGGCTTCAATACACAGTTCAGCCGTGTGCGGTCCGTTTACAGATAGCGGCCATCGTCGCAGTCGTTCCTTTAGGTCACTCATCGTACAGTACCTCTCTGGCTATGTCTTTCATGTCTGCGGCCTCGCCAGAAATCATTAGCGCCACATCGTCGGGAAAGAAATTGGCTATCCGCTCAAGCGTTAGGAGTAGGAGTTGCATTGACATAGCACAATCAGAGTACTTCTGCCGCTCAGCGGCGCTCCTGTACTGCGGAGTCTCTGCCTCAAGGACCAGCCACTCTATCTGCTCCTCAATTCTCTGTTGCCGGTCACTCATATGTACCTCAATGCAGCACGGGAGTACCAATGTACATACTGCCCTGCTTGCGGTTAGTACCATTCTGGAATGATACGCGAGAGTACAGACCGTCACCGCGATCATGTTTGTACACGGTGGGTATCACGGAGCCGTCCTCACGTATAACTTGGAACTCGTCCCCGAACGGGACTTTGTGTAGGGGTTTAACACACTTAGCTGGCATCTTTGTAACCAACCCCGTGGCACAACGGGCAGCCACTACCCTGAGACTTTGTAACGTGGAAGCGTCGTTCCTCGCCAGTCTTCTCGTCTTTGCCCCATTCAAACGACACTTCGGGGCGCGTTTTCTTTGTATGGCCCGTACCATTGCAGGCCTTACACGTATTACGAGTCATGTTGGTTCCTCCCAATAAGCTCGCGGTTTGTAATCCTCACGTAAACACGGAGGTCGGAATCAGAAATACCCTCACCAGCCACGTAGTACAGCCGTTCACAGACTGTGAGAGTGTCTCTACGTGACCAGTGAGGAAGCGACATTGCGTCTAACTGTGCGTTGATACGCCTGCGCATTGTCGCGATGTACCTGTCTCGGATGCTATCGGCCACCGATACGCCCTCCGATTAGGTACGCACGCCAGATTGCGTTCGCTTGGATTCGTGCCTGATGATCTTTGCGTATATCAGGCATGTATGTCTCGGATGTAGCACGGTCGTTGCGTACATCAACGAGCAGCCAGTTCTCGTCATCAGTCACTATGCGTAACTGGTCGATGACGCGACAGGCCCATGTGTAGTTGTCATGGGACCAGCCGGGAATAGCCCGGCCGTCCTCATGATAGATGCGGTATGTGCCCATTAGCTCCAATACCTTTTGACGTAGTTCATATTGAGGTTAAGGGCGGCGAAGTCTTGACGTTCGATAAACTCGCCCTTCAACTCGAACTCGATATCGGCTTTCTGCTGTTTGAGATGTTCAATCTCCTCCGTGATACGGTCATGTGTCCTAACCAGTTTCTTGATTCTTTCTTGTACGTTTGTACTCACGATTTTGTACCTCATTTAACCCATTTTAGCGCCGCTATCGCGGCACTCCCAGTCGACCCTAGTAGCCGACCCCATAGAATGATTCACAGACTGTGAAATGAGCATCCCACCCCGCCGCTTTCGCGGCGGGGTGGTTACTGTTACCGAACAGCGTGGATGCGAACACCCATCAGGCGATCCGCTGCTTCCGCGCTATCCGCTATCGCTTCGATCACACTATCCGTGCTGAATACCGCAACGCGATCCTGTTCGCGCACCACTTGATCGGGGACAGTGATCCTGACTCCGTGGCGCTCACTTTCGGGGATCTCGTCGTGGGCTACATACGAATAATGCGCCGCGATACGCTCGGCCCATTTCTCACTTGTGAATTGCACTAAAGTCTCCCTGTTACGATGCAATGCGCATCGAACTGGCCCCGCCGTAAGGCAGGGCCAATCGGTCGCACACTACGTTGCAGCGGCTTCCACCTCGGCTTCCGCCTCGGTCTCTTCCTGCTTGGCTTCTGCCTCCGCTTCGATTTCGTTCTGCTTGGCTTCCGCCGTGCGGTACTTCTCAAGCATCTCATCTAGCGAGGCGCGCAGGCCCTGAATCAACTCAAGGTCGTTGGTTGCGAATATCGCATCACTCAGAGCGTTCCACGCTGTCTCGGCTTCCGCTTTCGCGTCATCGAGCAATGCCCGGTCGGGGTTAGCCTTGCGGTCACGCTCGCGGCGCTTGGCTTCGACTACTTCGCGAATGGCGCTGAACGAGCCCTTGGACTCGCTACCGCCGTTCCCGGTCTTGGCCTTTTCGCAGTCGGCGGGATTCAGTTCGAACTCAATCACTCCCTTGCCGACACTCTTTACGTTCGCGCCGTAGCCCGTGAGTGTCGCGGTTTTCTTATCCTTGCTCATCTTGGCAAAGCGGTTGCCCGATGTTGCCAGTTCAAGAGCAAGCACGTTGAACTCCGCATCCCACGACTTCGCGATGACCTCGGCCGGGATGTCGGGGTTGGCGTCACTGAAGGTCTTTGCGTAGCCGCAGATATCCCGCGCTGCCGCAACCCTGTCTTTCCGGCTGGCCTGTTCCGCTTCAGCGCTGCCGCCAATCGTCGCCATGGCCGTTCTAATCTTGGCCTTGGGGAACTGTTTGGTTGCAAGTTTGTTGGCTTCCGCGATGTTGCTGTTTACGTTAGCTGGTGTTGCCATTGTCATATACCTCATTGGTGAGTGGTTACAGATTGGTTAAACAATGGCATCGCGCATCGAACACAGTACTGGCCATGCTTCGCTTTGCCATTGTCGGGGGTCGGTTGTTACCGGTTGTCCCCACCGCAGACCGGATGCTTCACAGACTGTGAAACAGACCATCCGACTGCTACGCCGTGGTTGCGCTTGTGCGCTGGCGCTGGTCTCGACCGCGTGGCTGCCGCGCGTCGCGCGCGTAGTCTTTCTCCCGATCGAGCACCAAGTATCGCATATTGCAAGCTCTTTGTCTCGTTTCACAGACTGTGACGCAAAAACTCCTTATAAATCAATGACTTACACACTCGACCACTGTGTTAGAATGAGTCTAAATGCCCGAATCTGCGCATATATCAGTTCGATACATATGCAAGCATCATGCCAATAACTAAATCACCAGGGATATCAATGACTTACATCAGGTTTTAGACTGAGTCTGGCACCCTACCAGGCACTCACCCCACGTAACCCATTGATTTCATTGAGGTTTTCAGAGTTGGCACGGTCTTTGCCGGGCGCAGCGCGCGAAGTTGGCATGGTTCTTGCATACCCACGGAAAAACCCCTTTAGAATCAAGCACTTACGGGCACCCTACCCCGCTGCATATATTCTTGGATGGGGTGGGTGGTGGGGGGAAGGGCCCACACACAGGTAAACCAGTGGAAAAAGGATGGTAAATCGGTGGAAAAATCGTGGGCGAAAAGAGGGCCACAGGGACCGGCTAGTACGCAGTACGCCCCTCGCGTAGCGAGGGAGTCGGGCCTGACGGCCCTCCTACACGGCACTACTGAGTATTAAACAGGGAAAATACTAGGAATTACGTAGAACATAGTTACACATATGTCCAAAAGACCCATCTCAAACGTTATATATAGTAGACATAGAGTGTTTTAACCCAGAGAACCTATGAGAGTTATAGGGTGATATAGTGGGTGAATTGCATCTATGTTATCTTTGGCTACATTGTACTTAGAGGTATGTGTAGCTATGAGTCATTAACATAGGGGAGTAATCTTTCTGGCCATTCGGCCACGGTGGGTGGGCCCGGTGTGCCCCCTTCGCTGGGTCCCCCACCACTCTACTTGGAGATACAATATGGCTACTGAGCACATCCAGAACATCAACAACCGTAAGCCTAAGAGTCCGCCCAAGCGGATCAAGAGCCCCAAGACCCACAACAAACGGGCGAAGGCTACCAAGCAGGTGCTCAAGGACATCTCTGAGCGCCAATCCACCGATAAGATGAACCCCACCAGAGGACAATGAAATGAGTAAGAACCAGAACTACACGGGTCAGCAGCAGAACAACTCCATGACCTCGTTCAAGGGCAAGAAGATTGCCAATGACGAGCAGGTGGGGGCGTTCGGTGACTCATTCAAATACCCACCGGAGGAAGTGGGAGTTCCCACGAAAGACTGATGGGTGACCTAATTCGTACCAACGAGGGTCAGTTCATACCCGGTCGATCCGGTAATAAGGGGGGTAGACCAAAAGGGTCTAAGAACAAGATCACTGTTCAGAAGCTCATGGCCGAGGAAGCTTGGCGTGAGGCTAACGCAAAGAAGATCGAGATGGTATTGGACCAGATCGTTGACGATGCTCTGGATGGTGACAAGTCTGCCCGTAAGCTCATCTGGGATGCCTGTATCTCTAAGGCGCAGGTCTCGGAGGATAAGAGTGCTGGGCAGAAGCAACAGATTACGGTTCACCGCATGCAAGTGGTGCCTCGTGATGACGTCGACGACAACACAGAAGGAGAAGACGATGGCGAAGCAAGCTAATACCGGCAAGCAAGGCGGTGCCCCGGCCCTGCCTAACAACTTCTCGGCACGTAAGCCTAACGATGACAAGGCTCCGAGAATTGGTCCCTATACGCCGCAGACCTCACAGTCGCATAAGCGCGGCCCACAGGGATAATGTCACGCCGTGGCCCTAAACGTAAGCGTCCATCTAAGGGGCGGACCAAACAAGACCAACATGCGTTCAGAAGCTCTGGCGCATGGTCTGGAGCGTCTAGGCCACCGAGTGTCGTACCACGGCAGAGAGGAAGGTCCTCACGAGGGGGCTGACCTAGTTGTGCAGACGGGCTTCGCGGCCTCGAATGCACTCGTGGAAGGCATAGATAGGGGCATTCCATTCCTCATTATGGAGGCCCCGTTCTGGCGTCACATCGACGTACACCAGAACTCGTCGTTTAACTACAACGGGTTGGCTGGCGGAGGATGGGGACCTGCGGCCCCAGACATTGAGCGACCGCACCCCCCTCTCCAACCAATGAAGGAAGGCGGCGATATTATCATCTTCGGGCAGAAGCCCACGGACCACTCTTTGAGGGGGAGTGACCATGTTGAATGGATACTTTCTAAACAGAGTCAATTTCCAGATGCAGAGTTCCGGCCTCACCCCCTCATGGTTAGTGCCGGGGATATGGAAACAGTTGAATCAGTTCTTGGAAGATGTGGAAAGGCCGTTACATTCTCGTCAACCATTGGCGCAGAAGCCCTTATTGCTGGATGCGAGTCAAAGCCTGATTCACCCGGGTCCATCGCATTCGGAGTTAGAGATCGCGCCTCTTGGATACATCATCTCTCGTGGCGGCAGGGTCCTAACTCGGATTTTGCTTCTAATGATGGATTCATCCAGCACATTGTTGATGGTTATGACGAGGCTAGAGCCCGATTTCTTGCGGGCCAGTATGAAACACCAAGGGGGAAAGTAGATGGACGACAAGTCTGTGAATACTATTACCGGGCGCTACCAGACCCACATGGCGAAGGAGCACCACGGTAGCAACTGGGGGACTACGGGGTGGAAGTACTCCGGGCAGCTGGCCATACAGTGCATTGCTACCCGTCCCTACATTAACACTATACTGGACTTCGGCTGTGGAAAGGGGACTATGAAGCCGTTCCTACAGCAGCAGTTCCCGGACAAGCTCATCACTGAGTATGACCCGGGCATCCCCGGTAAGGACACGATGCCCCACGGCCAGTTCGACATGGTACTGACGACGGACGTGCTGGAACATGTGGAGCCTCACTTACTGGATAACACGATTAAGAAGCTGGAGGAACTCACGCGGTTCGTCCTCTTCAACGACATCGCCTGCTCCCCGACGTTCAAGACTTTCGGAGAGGGACCTTACATTGGTGAGGACCTACATCTCACAGTCGAGGAGCCTATATGGTGGCGGGAGAAGTTCAAGCAGGTCTGCTCCCTCCACGAGGCCGAGTATCAGCACAGGGAGAAGGCATCCAATAAAGGCCGTAAGCCGAGGTGCCTGCTCATCCATGAACGAGTTTGAGGTCCGCTATGCAGACATCTGCGTTCATGACATTAAAGGGCGCCTTATCCGGAACCCTAACTATGGTGGTCCAGCCGTCGGACTTAATGATTGGACTTGGCGACCCGAGCTGTCTAACCACACTAAACCCGGATTTCAGGAAGAACTTAATAGATCCATTATGGAAGAGGGGGTCCGGAACCCGGTACTTGTATGGAGTCTACCAGAAGGTCTTTTCCTTACATTTGGGGGTAGTCGAGTCAAAGCTTGTCTATCTACTGGACGACACTGGTGCCCTGCCATCATCAATGACTACACAGGTGAATATAGTACCGGAATCTGTGTCACTCCTGAAAACGTTCATACGTTTTTTCAAGACCCGCCCAGAGACGTCGAGTTTGGAGAATACGGTTTTGACTATCACTACAACCTTGAGAGGGCGCGGAGACACCTACACGATCCAAACGGATTTGCGTGGCTTGAAGGTCGAAACCAAGACTTCATTCAGCAGGAATTTCCGTGGGTAAATGAGGAAGACTAATGGCACAGATCACTGTTAATACACAATCGGCAGCCTACGCTAACCGCCACAACCAGTTCCGGGACATAGTTTCCTACTGGCGACCACTCATTAGGCAATGGATCAAGTCTGACCAAGAGACACGGCAGATATGGAGGGATAACGACCCCTTCTTACACGACATTCTTCGGTTTTATGAGGCTATCGCCGCTAATCTGGTGGACGAAGTATGATTATCGGTAGGAATTTCACGAATAGGCCCATTGACACTATCCCTGTGGACAACGAAGAGCCCCGTACATACGTGCGGTGCAACTTCGCACAGATGAATCCTGACCTTATGGGACCTCTTCCCAAGGGCCACAAGCTCTTTGAGGGTGTCACCGGCAGTTTCAGGTTCGTTCAGTGCAACCTCATGAACTGTGAGGTGCCCGAGAACTCTACTACTGAGCAGTGCCTCACGGTTATCAAGGAAGTGGATCTTCCTGACAGCGGCAGAGACGACGTTCTCATTATCGACGGCCAAGAAAAGGCTCGCACAGCCAAGTCTAAGGGCCGAGTACACGCTAGAATAGTAGATGGGGTGTATGAATACCTCGGAACTCCTAGAGAGGAAGAGCAAGACTAATGTCTGACACTATAATCAACTACCATGTAGACCCTTCGGGTAGTGACGATAACTCTGGGTGCAGGCAATCGACCTCGTCGATAGCTAACGGCACTAACGCAAGCTACTCTGGTAGTGTGGTGACGCTGGACGGCTCCCCTGATCTCTCGTCCGTTGTGGTAGATGACACCATACGTCTCGTCGGAGAGACAGCTGGAGTGGGCTACACTGGTGAAATATTCGAGATTACTGCTGTTGACGACGGGGCAGACACCGTAACTGTTACGCCAGCTCCTGCTGGTCCCGCCACTGGCATTACGTGGCGTATTGGTGGAGCGTTTGCAACTCTGCAAGAAGCTTTTGACAACATAGACACAAATGATATTGTCCACGTTAAAGCTGCCACCTACAATGAGGAAGTAACATTAAGGACAGCTCCGGCTCTGTGGAAGACTATCTTCATCATAGGGTATGAGACAACTCCTCTTGATGGGTGCCCCACAGGAAATAGACCCGTCATAGATGGGCAGAGCACACGATCTTATTGCTTGAACCTCACTACTGCTAGCAACATTAACATGATCTTCAAGCATCTTGAGCTTACTGGAGCCACCTCCGATGCTTGCAGGAGTAGTTCAGGTGACTATTCTACTTGGTATGACTGTCATGCCTACAATAATGGCGGGAATGGGTGGTTTATGGACAATAACCACAGCTATCTTTGGTGTACCTCCTACAATAATACGTTCCATGGGTGGGACAACGACTCGACTCAGAGGTGGGTAGGATGCGTCGGTCATGACAACGGACGCCAACAGTTCAAGGCGGACAGTATAGACGGGATGTACAAGAACCTCATGTATGGGCACACCAGCGGGTCGTACAATGAGTGCTACTTGGGGGTGCATAACAGCTTTATAGTCCAGAATACCTTCGTAACTGATGGGGCCAACGTCGCTGCTAATGCAGCTATCACTGGGGGCAACACAGCATACGTTAAATATTTCTTTGACAATATCTTCTATGATACAGTTGGCACGAAGTCTGAAGTTATAGACTGGTCAAACGCTGGCGAAGCAGCCCCCCTAATGGGTGCTGGTGGCAACGTTAAGTACGGGATTACTAACTGGTCTAATTCTAGTGACACAGACCAAAACACGTACTATGCACCGATTGCTCCCTACGATCTGGACGAGGAGGATCAGCCGTGGTGCTACGGAATTACAGCAGACCCCCTCTTCACGAGTCTTGCTACCGACGACTACACTTTAACTGAAGACAGTCCTGCTGCCACTGCTGGCATCATTGTCTCAGATGACCCCACGTAATGGCGGCTAGATACTCACATACATGGAGAGCGGGGGCCTATCCCATAGGTACAACTACCCTGTGGGACGCTGGTGCGTTTGCTGCTATTCCCGCCGCAGGCGGTGGTGGTGAGCAGTTCATGGATGGTGTCATGACAGAGACACAGTTCTTCGTGCGGCGTAAGAAGATGGGTATCGTTGAGGAAGAGACGACGCTGCCTGAAAAGCCGAGCACGATCAAGTAATGGATATCTATCTACATGAAAAGCAGTCGATTATTGATGCGGACGACCATCGTTTTCAGGTTGTAGCAGCAGGTCGACGGTTCGGTAAGTCGTTCTTCGCGGCTTACAAGCTCTACGAGCAGGCATCTTATACTGAGAAGGTACGAAGTGATGGCACGGTCATCGACCTGACTCAGGAGGTTGTCTACTACGTAAGCCCGACGTTCAAGCAGGGGCGGGAGAACCTCTGGAACGTGATGATGGACATCGGTAATAAGGCTGGCATCATCAAGAACATTCGGGCTCAAGAAGGCGAAATCGTACTACACAACGACCGCATCATACGATTCAAGGGTGCGGACGACCCGGACAGCCTCCGTGGTGTTGGTCTTTCCTACTGTGTGCTCGATGAGTATGCCTTCATGAAGCCGTCCGTATGGGAGTGGATCATCCGTCCCGCACTCGGACGTGCTGAAGGGGGAGCTTTGTTTATCGGTACGCCAGCAGGCAAGAATCACTTCTTTGACCTGTGGTTTGCTGCCGAGAATGGGTTCGATCCGATGACGGAGGAGCCCACGACAGAGTGGAAGGCGTTCCAGTTCCTTACCAAGGACAACCCGCACCTCACAGAGGAAGAGGTGGAGTCGATGAAGGCGGGCATGTCTACGGACGCCATCAGGCAGGAGCTGGAGGCTAACTTCTCTGCAACGTCAGGCAAGGTGTTCAATCTGGACATGTTCCCGGTTGTCAACAACACTGCGTCTGGCGACTATATCATCTGCGTAGAC
>JABAOE010005001.1_pt2 | contig 29059 bp, 33 predicted proteins | sample 7062141 | NCBI WGS metagenome assembly JABAOE01 (sample SAMN14538627, study PRJNA623070) | marine sediment metagenome | biome: marine biome [ENVO:00000428]; feature: marine pelagic biome [ENVO:01000023]; material: deep marine sediment [ENVO:00002113] | place: India: Gulf of Khambhat ...
ATCTCGATGTATTCAACCCCCATTTCTTCCTGGCACTTCCGTTCCAACTCAGACAGCAAAAACCGCACGACATCGTCGGCAAGGACGATGAGCTCAAACACACGGGCAGTGTGTTCGACCGGATCCATGGTGTACCCGATCGCCCCGACAATCTGGTCGCCGGATCGGGCAAGAAAGTAGCTCGTCTGCCGGGCTTGCAGCTTGAAGAAGCCGTAATCCAGCCGCATAGGCCCGAAGATTTCCCGATTCCGTACCCGCCCTCGCTCAATGCGCAGCAAAGAGGGATAGCCCTCGGCTTGTAGCTGCTCGATGCGATAAGCGGCACCCGGCGGATACGGTGCGGAATCTTCGTCTACGATGAAATCCGGTGTGAGCGGCGGCTGGCTCATGACGAGATTGGCAAGGGGATAGGCTTCTGGAATAATGCGTGGGTTGTTGCGGCGCAGGGTCAGTGCATCGCCAAAATAGCGGGCCAACAACGCGAAGCTCTCTCGATGACGGAAGAAATGTTTCAGCGGAAGGAACCCAGCCGCGACGAACCCGTGCGCGAGGCTAATGCGCTGGGCATAGGGATGCACCGTGCGTGCAACGACGAGGCCAACATGCAGGCGATTCTGAATGGCCTCGAGGCGCTTCTCCATGAGCAGCTTGCCGACCTGCAGCCGGCGATAGTCCGGATGAACGGCGAGGCGGCCAAACTCTCCTACGAGATCGGAATGGGCCCCAAAATCGAAGAGGACGGAGGCCGTGCCGATGACACGGCCCACCTCGGTGTCTTCCGCAACTAGGATAAGTGCGTCGTCCGTGAAGACGGAGCGCTTCAACCAGAGTTCGTCGTAGACTTCGTGGTGGGGATACTCACTGCCGTACACCGCCAAGAAGACCTCGCGGATTTGGCCGACATCTTCTTCTCGGGCTTCCCGAAGACGGATCATGCACCCCTCCGCGCTTTATCAAGAACGTAGTGCTCGCTCGTTGAGCCACCGGCCGGCGATCTTGGCGACGGCTTGGTAATAGGCTGCCCCGACCGCTAACGCTTGTTCATCGAAATCAAATTTGCTGGAGTGCGCGGGGAAACCCTCCTTCCCAGGGACTTGGCTCCCGAACCGGACATAGGCCCCTGGAATATTTTTCATGTAATAGCTGAAATCCTCCGCCCCCATGTTGGCCGTTTTGAGCGGCAACACATTGGCCTCTCCCACCACCGTCACTGCCGCGTGACGCGCCAAGCCGGCCATTTCTGACGTGTTGACTAGCGCCGGTGTCCCCTCCTTCACATTGACCTGAATCTTTGCGCCGTGCAATTGAGCAATCGACTCGGCGATGCGGCGGATCGAGTCGAGCAATTTTCCCCGGATGGTGGGATCCTGAGCCCGGACGGTTCCCTCAAGCTTAGCCTGCCCGGCGATGACGTTCGGCGCAGTCCCCGCGAGAAACTGACCGACGGAGACGACCGAGGGATGGGCCGGGTCTACCTCACGGGAGACGATCGTCTGCAGCGCCATAATCATGAGGCTTCCGACCACGACTGCATCGATACTTTCGTGCGGACGGGCGCCATGCGCACCCTGGCCGACAATCTCAATGGAGAAATTGTCCGATGACGCGTTGACGGTGCCTTCCGCTACAACGACCGCCCCCGGGGGATAGTGCCGGTCAAGATGACCACCGAAGATCATCCCGGCGCCGTCCAAAGCCCCCGCCAGAATCATGGCCTGTGCACCAGCACCTTTTTCCTCAGCGGGTTGAAAGATAAGTCGAACGGGTGCCGGGAGATTTGCATCTTCTGCGAGAAGGACCGCCGCACCTAGAAGCATGGCGGTATGCCCATCATGACCACAGGCATGCATAACACCGTTATGCACGGAGGCGAACTCGAGGCTGGTTTCTTCTTGGATGGGTAACGCGTCGGTGTCCGCCCGCAGTACCACGCACGGCACGCCGGCCTTTCCAGGAATATCCGCGATAACGCCCGTGCCCGCAACGCTCGTGCGGCACCGAATGCTCGCGGCCTCGAGAAATTCGGTAATGGCCGCAGCTGTTCTCGTTTCCTGCCAACTCAGCTCCGGATGCTGGTGCAGGGTTCTCCGGAGTGCGACCATCCGATCATAGAGCTCCTGACGGATCAGTGGCATACGAATGTCCTCCATTCCTTCGCCTAGCCGATTTCACGTCTGCCCGATGGTTCCTATGGGATTTACTTCCCAATAGGCTCCAAACATAGACGCGGGAAGGTTAGTGTTCGTTCATCCATCCTCCCTCCGCTATCTCGACGAATATCCTTTCTCCCCCTCCCGTTCGGCGAGCCATCGATAGAGGGTCGGCAAAACCACCAGCGTTAACGTCGTGGAGGTCAGAAGCCCTCCGATAACCACCGTTGCGAGAGGCCGCTGGACTTCGGCCCCGATCCCCTGCGCAAGTGCCAACGGTGCGATACCGAGTAGCGTGGTCATCATCGTCATCACTACAGGACGGAGCCGCAAGAGACACCCCGTGATAATCGCCTCATCGAGCGGCATCCCCTCGTGACGAAGTTGATTGATATACGAAACCAATAGAATTCCGCTCCCTACAGCGAGCCCGAACAGGGTAATGAAGCCGATCGACGCGGGCACGCTCAGATATTGCCCGCTCAGCCAGAGCGAGACAAACCCGCCGATCAGGGCGAACGGGAGATTAAGAATAATCAAGGTTGCATACCGCAGCGAGTGGAAAGCCACAAACAGCAGGAAGAACACGAGACCGAGCGTAATCGGCACGACAATCCTGAGCCGCGCATTGGCCCGCTCCATGCTTTCGAATGCTCCACCCCACACGACTCTGTACCCCTCAGGCAAGTGAATGCGTTCTGCCAGTTTCGTTCGCCCTTCATCCACGACAGCTCCGATATCCCGACCCACCACGTTAAAGCCTATGTAGATGCGGCGCTTCACCTGCTCACGGCTGATGCGAAGCGGCCCCTCCCGCATTTCGATTGTGGCGAGATCGCTCATTGGGATCAAGGCTCCGGAGGCTGCCCTCACCCGAATTTCTCCGATCCTCGCGACACTGTTCCGGTACGGTTCTGGAAATCTCAGGATGAGCTGAAACCGCCGCTCGCCCTCGTACACATGAGTCGCCGGCTTGCCGCCAATCGCAGTGGTGATGAGCTCCTGCACATCGGTGACATTGATGCCAAAGCGGGCAATCTTTTGCCGGTCGATATCGACGGTCAGATAGGGCTGGCCGGCGATCTGCTCGACTTTGATGTCCTTCACGCCAGAGATCTGCTGCAGGAGCTCGGCAATTTCTTCAGCCTTGGCCAGCAGCACGCCAAGGTCGTCTCCGAACAACTTGATTGCACATTCCGTCCTGATACCAGAAATCAGTTCGTCCACCCGCTCTTGAATCGGCTGACTCATCAAGACCGAGATGCCTGGGATTTCCGCCAGCTTTCTACGGATGGCATCAGTCAGCTCTGACTGCGATTGCGCTGTCCTCCATGTACCCCGGTCATGTAATGACACAATGGGATCGCTCTCGTTGGGCTCCTCCGGCCCGAAGGCAATGTCCGGCCGCCCGATCTTGCTCACGGCCATCCGAACTTCTGGGAACTCCAACATGGCCTTATGCGTCTGTTTCTCCATTTCAATGGACTCCTGCAGCGACACGCTCGGCAAGCGGACGATTTGAGGAGTAAGCGCCCCTTCCTCCAGCAGCGGGATGAACTCGCGCCCGATGAAGGGTACCAGAGACAAGCTGACAAGCACCATGGCGATCGAGCCGACCAAGACCACCTTGCGATGCCCAAGCGCCCATTTCAACACGGGCAGATACCGTTGCTTCATCCACCGCGTGAGGCGTGTCTCACGTAGATCATATGTCCTAAGTATCAGGCTCGCCAAGACGGGGGACAACGTCAAAGTGACAACCACCGATGCCAAGAGTGCAATCACAAGTGCGTAGGCCTGCGGTCCAAACATCTTCCCTTCCATACCATACAATGTCATCAGAGGGAGAAAAACGATGGTAATGATCAGAATGCCGAACAGGATCGGACGGCCCACCTCCTTCGCAGCATGCAGAATGACATCAACGTGTTTTCTACTCGAGCGAATGTCCTCCTGCGTAAGATGCCGATAGACATTCTCGATCACAACGAGCGATCCATCTGCAATCACCCCGATCGCAATGGCAAGTCCGCCAAGCGTCATCAGATTCGCTGACAGCCCTAACCGTTCCATGATGACAAACGTGATAAGTGGGGTGACGATTAGCGCTGTTGTGACGACGATGGCACTGCGCACATGGCCGAGAAAGAAGAAGAACACAAGGGCGACGAGCAAGACACCTTGGATCAACGCATCACGCACCGTGTGGATAGCGGCATCCACCAACTCAATGCGATCGTAGTAGGGTGTGATCTTCATGCCGGCAGGAAGGATGCGATTCCGGTGTAGATCCTCTACCTTATCTTTGACCGTTTCGACTACCTGGCGTGCATTCTCTCCTCGAAGCATCAACACCGTCCCTGCGACGACTTCCCGTTCTCCGTTGAATACCACCGCACCATGACGGACGGCATGGCCGATGCGAACTTCCGCAACATCTCGGACGAACACCGGCGTGCCACCGACCTCTTTTACAATAATGGACTCGATATCAGGCACGCTTCTGATCAAGCCCAGGCCACGGACGACTGCCCGTTCCGTATAACGCTCCAGTACATTACCGCCGACGTTGGCGTTATTCTTCGCCACCGCCTCGTAAATATCGTGGAGTGTTAAGTCAAATTTGAGGAGTTTGGCTGGATGGACCAATACTTGATACTGCTTGATGAACCCACCCATCCCATTCACATCGATCACGCCGGGCAGGCTCTTGAGTAAAGGGCGCAAGACCCAGTCCTGAATCGTCCGCTGATCGGTCAACACAGCTTCGACCGTAGACAGATCGGTCGTGGTACTATCGGGCCCTTCCACATAGTATTGATAGACCTCGCCCAAGCCGGTGCTGACGGGCGCCATGACAGGTTCCAATCCCTCAGGCAATCGTTCCTTTGCCGCCATCATTCGCTCGAGCACCAATTGACGGGCGAAGTAGACGTCAACATCATCGTCGAAGACCACCGTAATCTGGGAGAGTGCGAATTTGGAAAGCGATCGGATGTGCGCCAGACCGGGCAAGCCGAGTATTTGGAGCTCTAGCGGATAGGTGATAAATCGTTCGACTTCGACCGGCGACAGACCCGGCGCATCGGTTAACACCTGGACCTGGATATTCGTCACGTCTGGATAGGCATCGATCGGAATGGACTGAAAGGCAAAGAGGCCTCCGACAGACAGAAGACAAGCCAGGCCGATGATCAAGATGCGTTGCCGGAGCGAAAATTCCAGCAGAGAGGCGATCATGGTGCTGGCTCGATCTTGTCCTGTTCCATTTCGGACTTGAGGGCAAAGGAACCCTTCGTCACGACTTGCTCGCCAGCGCGTACCCCGTCCAGGACTGCCACCATCTCCCCATGTTCAGATCCCAGCGTGACTGACCGCATCTCGAATTCGCCCGCCCCGCGCTGGACGAACACCATCTTGCCACTCGGCCCATCTTGGACTGCCGCAACCGGCACGCTCAGCATCTCCGGGCTCGCCGCTGTATGGACGCGGACGATGGCGAACATCTCTGGTTTCAGCAACCGGTCCGGGTTCGGTACCGTCACCCGCAGACGCATTGTGCGCGTGGCCGGATCGAGGACATCACTGACGTAGGTGATGGTCCCTGTGAAGATGGCGTGAGGATAGGCTGCGAGTACAACCTCGACCTTCTGGTCCTGCCGGATAAACTGTACATCCTTCTCAGGGACATTGGCGACCACCCACACGTCCGAGAGATCTGCCACGGAGAAGAATGTCTGATGCGTCTCGACTACTTCCCCACCGGTGATATTGCGCATGATGACTCGGCCGTCGAACGGCGCGCGCAGCGGCACATCGGCCTTGATCGTTTGCTCACGCTTGAGTCGCTTGATTTCTGGCTGCGATACACCGAGCAACTCCAGACGATTTCGGCTTTCACGCACTTCGGTTTGTGCCGTTCTCATTCCCGCCTGCCGGCGAAGGAGTTCGGCCATGCTCACAACCTTATGCTCGTACAGCTCTTTGGCCCGTTCGTATGCCAGTTCCGCTTCGTACAGTTTCGCTGCAGCCTTCAAATAATCCCCCTCCGCCACACCAAGGTCCACACTGTGAAGCGTCGCCAGTAAGGCCCCTTTTTTTACGTCTTGGCCGACATCCACATGGACTTTCACGACCCGACCACGGATCAGCGTCGTGACCTCAGCCAATTCGTTTTCATTCGCTTTGACTGCCGCGGGAAATTCTCGGTGGATGAGAAGCTGTCCCCGCATGACCGGTACCAATTCGAGATTCATGCGAGAAGACTCTTCGGGCGTGAGGCGCACGAATCCGGACTCTGATGATCCTGAAGCCGGCTTGGCGGCAGCAGGGTCCCCCGTATTGCTTTCACAAGCGATGCACAGCACCGCAATCATGCAGGCCATGCAGATTGGAATAAGCCGTTGAGGGAGAGAGCTACTCGCCCTTCGGTGCCCCTGGGTGTTCTCCACGATCACAACCTTCCTTCTCCCACGAGCATGGGGCATGCCTCACAGGGCAGCGTGTTTTCCTTGAAGAAAAACGAGAGCCCGTGGCCTTTTGCCACTGTGCGGTTTCAAGGCCGTGGTGAAATGCGACAATAACCCGCTGAAGTGATCCCGANNTAATCGGGCGACTATTCAACGCTCAGGATCAGCTCAAGGCGCACTTCACACCGCACCACTACCTCTTCAGCGCAAAGACTTGGCGCTAGTTTCTGGTGATCATCCGGTTCGAAGCCGTGTGCTTTGGACACTCTACCGTCTGATGCATTATCGACTTTCCCAATCTCTTTGGCTATATCCTAGATTTGACCCAAACCGGTATTATCGCGCAATCGATGACATTCGACCATGTCAGGCTTACCGCTAGATCACTCATGATCACATTAATCGCACCCGTATTATCCTGATCGGTCCTGAGCGGGATTTGTCCGTCTCACATCATCGCACCAGCTTCGCATAACCGTCCCGCTCGCTTTCTTGAAGCACCCACGGTCCGGCCGACCAAGTCTCATGAATTTCCATTGCTCCACACACTGTCAAAAGAAGTAGACAGCCCTGAGGAAATTCTCCTCCCTCTTGGGATTCCGCCCAACATGTGCAACACGCAATCCATGCACTTTGAACGGTTTGAGTGGGTCTTGGTTAACTGTGCTCTAAGCACGCTACTTGCTCGATCGGTGAGAACCAGGGGGAGTGTGCTTTGCCAGAAAGGCGTGATCGGCAAAATCGTTCACGACAAATTCATACGCGAATGAGAGGGCGAAACAATCTGTTAGGGGGAGTTCTGACACAACATGAACGGTGACGAGGTCGCATCACCGTTCCAATAACGGAGGGAATCGACATGGATATGATGTGGACATTCGTTGGAGTGATGCTGGCGCTCTTGGTTGGCGGTTTGATCGTTTATAAGAAGAGCGCGTAATTTGCCGAGGGTGAGAAGGTGAGCTTTCGCCTCAGAGTGCAGTTCTGTCCGCTCAGTGCCCCTTGAGGTGAACGCGATGGCGGCCTCTCGTGAGAGAGAGGCCGCTTCTGCTTATTTGTTTCGGACACGCCACGTTAGTGTAGGTAAACAATTCCTCTCGTATCAGTCGCTTGCTCTTAGTCGAGGGAACGACTGTCGTGATGCTGAGAACGGGAAAATCCTGAGAGTCCTCGTTCCCATAGAACGGTTGCGTTAATCCACCAGCTCGGTGATCTGGGAGCACTCGGGAGCTGCTAGAGCCTTCTGGCAATAGGTGGTCTCCTGTTACCTTATAACCAAAACGGAGCAGTCGCTGCGCTGTACAAGCTTGAGCGACACACTACCTTGGAGAAATCGGGCGACTGCCCCGCGCCCTTTGGCACCAGTAACGATCAAATCGGGCTGTTCGCGACTCGCGACCTTCATGATCTCCTCTGCAGCCGGACCGACTCGCGGGAATTGTCTGACACGATACCCCGCCTTTTCGAGCTTCGCCGCCTCCTGTGCCAGCAATTTCTCACCTCCCTCTTTCACCCTCGTATAGCTTAGGAACGGCATCACATGGACGAGGAGAATCCCGATCGGCTCGTCATCCAATTTGACCCGTAACTGCTTGGTCAGGAATCCCAAGGCCTTGCTGGATGAAGGGGATCCGTCTGTTGCGAAGAGAATCCGCTTGATGGTCGGCGGCGACTCTTTCACAACTAATACCGGACAGGGTGCGTGAAGCGTGACGGCTGTAGAGATGCTTCCCAACGTAAATCGATCCACTGCATCCAATCCACGACTGCCCATAACCACTAGTCCATTACGCCCGGCATGTTTGATCAATGCTTGTTCGACCGAGTCCTTTTCCTCCACTTTGACCGAGCCCTCGAGCCCGAGGTCCACAAACCACTTCTTAGTGTTCTCCGCCACTTGCTTGGCCTGAGTTTTGAGCAAGTGAATCTGCTCCCCTGGATCCGGCTCATTTCCGCTGAAGGACGGATGCGTGAGAAAAGATCCCTGTACCGAGCTGGCATTGATGCCGTGTATGGCAACCACGCGTGGCTTAGAACGGAAGGGCATCTTGGCCAGCCATCCAACGGCCCATTCTGACACCTTGGATCCATCAACTCCTACGACGGCTTTCATCGGCATCTTCCCCTCCCTTAGAGATTTCTCGGCAATTGCCCTTAGGTTGTCACGCTTCTCCTGCAACGACCCGCCGCACCCCGTACTCCAAAGCTCACAAGACACGTTAGTTTCGGTAATATTCTTCCCCTGGGGGCAAACAACACATCTTCATCGACCAGCACCCCACCGATATGGAGCACGTACGCTTCCTTTTTTCATAATAAGCCATTCGGAAGAAAAGGTATACTGGCCACAGGTGCTTCAGTCCTGTCAAGCCGTCGTATGACGCCTTCTTTGTGCCAGATAAAGCCCTCTCCCAAACAAAACGACGTATCCCTGCGCAGTGGTAAGCGTTTTGACCGCTTGAGGACAGGTCATATACCATGCAGCAAACGCAATGGCGATGCCATAACCTTGAGCCAAGGGCTCCCTTGCTGGGAAACAAGCAAAACGCCCAATTCTCATACCTCTTCGTTGTCCACATCAATCGATAGGTTAAGATTTTCCCCCATCCCTGCTCCTTTCTGCCGCAATACGCTACTCCCCACCGCAGAGGTAGAGAGGACCTGAACTCCGCCGTCTCATCGAAGTTAGTCCAACTATTCGGAACGTAACGCATAGTCCTCAAGCGTTTCGCAAGGAGAAAATCTGACATTAAAATAAATGTTTGGCGATTGAGCTGTCTTTTGGTAAAGTGCGGCCCGTACTTCTGGGTAAGGTTTTGGTCGAAGCAAGGCTTCCGCAAGAGAATGACACTCAGACTATTCGGTGGAACGATCTGCGTCCGACGGCTAAAATCCAGGCTAGCCCTTGCCATTGTATTAATTCTCTGTTCCGGCTGTGCCAACGAGATAATCGTACCTAAGATTCAAGCCCCTCCCCTCGAACATCGTACTGGACCCATTCTAGCCGACACCGTTCAACCCATTTCCACTCTCGCGGCCGCTGAGGGTAGCGACACCCCGGAAGAACCATTCGATCCCTTCGCGACATCGAGTGAACTAGGGTTCCAGGAGTATGATCCTTTGGAACCACTTAATACGAAAGTGTTTGAATTTAATCGGCAAGTCGATCGTTGGGTGCTCAAACCGGTAGCTACGGGGTATGACTATATTATGCCCAATCCGGTCCAAATCGGCGTCAGCAACTTTTTTTATAACGCCCGCTTCGTACCAAGGTTCGTGAATAACGTCTTACAGGGAAAGCTGCGTGGAGCGGGGATTGAGGTTGGTCGTTTTCTAGTCAACACCACAGTGGGGCTTGCCGGGTTTATCGATTGGGCAAGTGAGATGGATCTCAAGACGCCCGAGGAAGATTTCGGACAAACTCTCGGCTTCTATGGGATCAACCCAGGGCCTTATCTTGTGGTACCGCTGCTGCAGCCGTATACAGTTCGGGACTTGACCGGTTATGTCGTAGATATTTTCTTAAATCCCATTCATTGGCTAGTCCTGCCGATCATCGAAATAGACGCTATCCCTTCCGTCATTCCTCATAAAAATCGGGTGACCACTTCCTTGATACTCTTCACTGCCAAAGTGACTGAGGTCGTGAACGACCGCTCGTTAAACCTAGAAGAATTCCAGGGTGTTGAAGAAGCTACGCTTGACCTCTACAGTGCTGTTCGTAATGCATACCTCCAGAAGCGGGCCAAGGCGATTCAAGAATAAAGCAGAGTGACGGCTACAGTTATCTAACCTGGCTGCTCTGGTTCGGCTCGCATCGATTGGTCTCGTTTCGAATGCTCGCCTTCACCGAGCCACAAGGAGAGAACGCTGAACTTCCTTCAGGCTTGAGGCATAGTGGGGAAAACAATCGGGAGAGAAGGGGCAGGCAGACTTGAATCTACGATATTGAGAGGTCTAGGCACTGATGCGGAGGGAGTCGCTGAAACAGAATTCAGACACAACCCCACCTTCCGGCTCAGAGAGAGCACGGCGTGTTTACACCAATCCTCCTCTCCGAGACACGGAGCCGTTTAACAAGACGAGAGCATACCCCGCCTCTGCGCCGGGCTACACGCTCTTGTTGTAAACGATGATCCCCCCGACAATAATCACGAGCATCACAAAGGCAAACGTTAAGAACGTACTGTCCATGGTTACTCCTTTCGTTCGAGCCGGTACGAAACGAAGTGGTACACCACAGCACCTCTCCCCAGGTAACAGCCCACTGCTTTTCCTCATCTAAACGAAGCCTAGACAGCTTGGCTGTTTCCATCCTTAGGATTTGTTCTTTGTCAAAAATTCTATGACTACCGAAATAGCTTGTCAAGACATTGCCCTACCAGAGAGCACAGGGAGGGCGATGGCCGACTTTATCCTTCACAATCAACGACATAGAGACACACACGCTCTAGAAAAATTCAACCTTTGGCAACGGTCCTCCGCGGAAACAGGATTCGGAAAGCATAATAATCGCCATCTCCCCGTGAGTTCAGCCAAGATAGGCTCTAATTCAGACGGGCTTTCCCTTTTCTGGCTAAGAGCTTATCCGTATCAATACCCTCAAGGCCTTTCTGACGATGAGCAAGAATCACCGAATCGACGCGTTCGCCGCAGCTCACACAATGCCAGTCAAATGATCCAAGATCGAATACTTTCTCCTCGACCATGAGTCCGCCACACCGATGACATCTGTCGGTCTGAACGCGCTTGGGAATCGCACCCTTGGTCATGAACACACTCCCCCCTCTGGGTTGACTTGTTGCCTCTAACTTACTTTCTTAAGAGCCAAGATAATAGAAAAAGATTCGGCCTCGAAAGGCACTCCTTCCTTGTCCATGCAGCAGATGAGAGAACGAAGTTTCACGAAACAGCTTAAGATCAATGTCGAAAGAGGCGACAGCCAAGACCTATTACTTGTCGCCTAATGCCACACGAGTTTGCTTGAGTTTCTCATGACTAACGCTCGCCGGTTCTCGAACACGCCGCTATTTCAATAGGACTCTGCAAGAACTCCTTGCCTGCCAACCCTGGCACCGTCGATGCAGAGTTCTTGCTTGGGTAACGGTTGTCCTGCCGGAAGAACGCGAAGGCTAGGCGACATCGAATTCATAGTCGGGAAAGCAGAACGGCTGTGCTTGATGGTCAGATAGTCCATAATCACTGAGAGGAGGCAGGGTCATGTCAACACTATCTCGATGGGAACCGATAATTCGAGGGAATCCGTTTAAGGAACTGAACGAGATGGAAAAACGTCTTTCAAGTTTTTTTGGCCGGGTGCCAGTTGCCGCCGACGCCGAAAAGAAAGAAGCGATGACCGTGGCCGAATGGTCGCCGTTGGTTGATATCTCAGAAGATGAGAAGGAGTACCTCATCAAGGCCGAAATTCCCGAAATGAAAAAAGAAGACATTAGGCTGAATGTGCATGACGATGTCCTTACGATCACAGGTGAACGTAAGTACGAAAAAGAAGAAAAGAACAAGAAATACCATAGGGTTGAGCGCGCGTACGGCAGCTTTGTGCGAAGCTTTACACTTCCTGAAGATGCCGAGGGAACCAAGGTTTCGGCAGAGTACAAGGACGGCGTACTCAAGATCCGCCTGCCGAAATCCGAGAAGGCCAAACCGAAAGCGATCGAAGTGAAGGTGACCTGATGATTACAAGTCATTGGTCAACGGTCATGCCGCGTTCTTGAGAAGCCTGATCCTCTCAATTGATGACTGACCAATGACCAGAGACGAAGTATCATAACAACGCAGGTAACTCTCGTGTTCCGTCTGCAAAATATCTCGAATTTCCATGAGACATGCCTTGACGCCGCGAAAAGGCTGAGCCCCATTGCTTTTTCTGGTGGCTGATGGCGACGTTGATTATGTTATGGCTGTTCCTGATCGGAATCGGTCTTGCAAAAGGTGTTACCTAATCCAAAGGGTATCTCTGATCTGCCTGACCTATCCAGCAGGTCAGAGGAAGTTGTCAACAAAACAGACTCGAGGGACCAGATGTACCAGACTAACCTGACAGACAAGGAAGCATCGTGCATTTTCAAAATCGTGAAGCGGCAGGACGTCAGCTCGTTGAACAATTGATCCAGTACCGCGATGATCCGGAAGCCCTCATCCTGGCTCTTCCGCGAGGGGGTGTGGCTGTGGGTTACCAGTTGAGTTTGGGGCTGCACCTCCCATTGGACGTGTTCATTGTTCGTAAACTCGGCGCACCGGGTAACCCAGAATACGCCTTAGGAGCGGTGGGCGAAACAGGGACGACTTATGTGAATCCTGATGCGATGACCGCGTTCGGTCTTTCGCACACGGACATCAAGGAACTGGCTCAAGCACAGCAACAGGAGATCACTCGACGTCAGGCACTCTACCGGCAGGGACGGCGGCTCCCGACCCTCGTCGGCCGCACCATCATTCTCGTAGACGATGGAATCGCCACCGGTTCGACCTTCTTCGCGGCGGTTGAATCCATCAGACATTTGAAGCCACACCGCCTGGTCGGAGCCATACCGATCGGACCGGTAGAGACGATCCAAGAAGCCCGGATGCGAGTGGATGAAGTGGTTGTCCTCGCCACACCGGAGCCATTCTGGGCCGTGGGAAATCACTACGCTGACTTCGCTCAAGTCGACGATCGCGATGTAGTGGAATACTTAAATCTCGCGGACGAAGGGATGTGCAACCGTGTGCAGCCATCGTCGACTTAGTGGGAAAGCGATGGAGGCAAGAATCAAGACGTACCTCTGTCCCATTTGGCTTCGTCGGCATTGGATGCGCCAACAGANNCATACGGCTTCATCGGCATTGGATACGCCAACAGAGGCGGGAGGAATGATGCCTGTACGAAACTGGAAAATACGAGCCACCATTGCTGCCGTAGTCATCTTTTCCCTTGCTACCCTAGAACCAGCCGAGCCCAAGATTGTCGTCCCGGCCAGCGCTGTCATCGAAGTGGATGCCGCCACGGTAAAGGCTGTCGTGCAGGTCTTCGAACGAGCCGAACAGGCTATTAAATCTCACAATCTTGAAACGGTTATGGCTATGTACTCTCCACAGTACAATTATCATGGGCTGAAGAAGAGAGATATCCAAAAGATCTGGAAAGATCTCTTCGACGAGTACCAGGAGATTGCCAGCACCCATCTCTTCAGCAAGATCAGCAGGGTTGGATCGGGGATCGATTCCGTACTGGAGGTAACCTGCACCGGCCATCTCTGGGCAGCCTCCAAGACCAGCGGTCTGTATGTCCCTATCGATAGCTGGCATGAGGAAGTGCATTATCTCGTGTTCGAGGAGGGCAGCTGGCGCATCCGCGGCAACGTCGGAGAAACACCACGGGTTATTCCGTTTGGAACAGCCCCCCATCCCTTGTTCTGACAGTTCGGTCGAGGAGGCCATAAGATGAGAGTCGTGATCGGCGTTGATTGGTCGGAGCAGGCCTTCACAGCTGTCACCCAAACATTTCATCTCTACCAATCAACAGACGCCGCTCTCGTGCACGGGGTCGATCTCGGAATGTTTGAGAATCCGGCCGTGGCTCAAGCTGTTAATCTGCAGGGATACGACGACTTCCGCAAAGCGATGGTCGACGCGGGACACCAACTTCTTGATCGTGCCGCCGCGATGATTCCGGCCGAGGCGGGGTCCGTGAGAAAGATCAACGAGACCGGCAGTCCTGCTCAAGTCATCCTCGAGGCAGCCCACACACTCGCTGCCGACCTGGTCGTCGTGGGTGCGCGTGGGCGCAACCGCGTTGTTGAAACCGTCCTTGGAAGCGTATCCCACCGAGTGCTTTCACACGCGTCTCGCCCGACCTTAATCGTCAAAGGAGCTGCGAGGCCCATCAGACATGTGCTCGCCGCCGTGGAAGGACCCGAAGATGCCGGCCTGATCAAAAACTGGCTGTTGACCCATCCGTTTAAGAATCCGGTTGCCCTTTCCATTCTCACAGTCGTGCAGTCTCTTCGACTCGCGGACCCATACGATTTCACCACGTTCGAAGCGTGGTCCGACGCCGCCATGCGGTACGCGGAAGACCTAGTAAAAGAAACGGGAGCAGGACTCATGAACACGCACTATTCAGTCAGCACCCATGTGGCACAGGGGGATCCAGCAGCGATGGTGGAAGATGCTGCGAAGGAGGTGGATCTCGTGGTCGTTGCCTCGCACGGGCGCAAAGGGATCAGTCGATTCCTCATGGGGAGCGTCTCCCATGCCGTCGTCCATCACGTAAGCTGTCCTGTGCTTGTCCTGCGGTGAATGGAACCCAATATGAAAATGCCGCTGGCCGCTGTCGTGATTCTTCTCTTCGGCGTAACGTCTTGGACCTTCGCACAGGTTGATCGAGGGAATCCGAAGGCCGGGCAAGACGTGTATGAACAACAGTGCCTCCGATGCCACGGAAGCACACTGGATGGGAACGGACCGGAAAGTCAAGATTTAGTCGTACGGCCAGCCGATCTTCAGTCCCCGATGACCCGCTCCAAGACGGATTGGGAACTGCTCGTGGCGATCTCGAATGGCGTGCTGTTCAGCCCGATGCATAGTTTTCGCGGCAAGCTGACAGATCAGGAGATGCTAGACGTGCTCTCCTACATCAGAACGGTATCTCCACCTGACATTGTCAGTTAGTACAAACTGTGTGTTGTTTCGATGCACCGCTCGGTCACGATTCCCGCGGTTAGTTGCTTCGGATTGTTTCGTTCTGCTGTTCTTATTAGGCGCGTACGCGCATTCCGGAAAGATCTCTCCAGAGAGGGTGGTATTTGGCCGCAACCACCCTTGAACGAAACTCAACTAGAAACCGGCTCACCTCTCGCTCCACGTGAGAACTCTTTGAAATCGCTAAGGCTCTAGAGCCAACACCCTCAAGAGGGTGTCGCAGACGACCAGTCATCGTAGCGTCTGTAGCCAGGCGCGGATATCGGTCATCTGCTGTTCGGTGATGGCCCCTTTCAACGGTGGCATCACGTGGCGTCCTTCATACACAACCTTCCAGAATGCCTGATCGTTCGAGAGGACAGGATTGTTCACCAACCGAGGACCGACTCCGCCAGATGCCTGAGGACCGTGACAGACAATGCAGCTGACCTGGTAGAGGTCCTTGCCACGGATGGGATCACCGGATAAAGGTTGCGAAACGACGTCGCTAGAACGGTCTCTTGTGGAATCCTGAGAGACATTATCAGTGGCCTGAGCATTGTTGTTAGGGAGGTCTGCGGTGACCCCCAAGAGACAGGTCGAGAAGGCAATGGACATCAGAACATTACGCATGGTTGCGTTTCTTTGTTTGATCAGCGTTCTCCTGAACGCCCTGATTATTCCTCTGTTGGATTGGGATCTTTCCTCAAAAGTGCTAAGTAGACCAAGATATCAACGATCTCCTGATCAGTCATTGAGGGATCGGGAAACATGCCTGTACCGGGATGGCCTTCCCGAATGGCACGGGATCGTTCCAGATTGGTTTTTAGCCGTAGCCCTGCCGGATTGCGCAAGTCCGTTGGTGGAGGAGTGAGCCTCGCGATGAGAGCGACGATGTCGGCTGTGAGTCGAGGTTTCCTGCCGAGATATCCATCGATTCCATGACAATAGTAACAGACACCTCTCCCATTAAAGACCTCCCGACCTCGTGCGGCGCTACCTTGAACCTTCTTGCTCTTACCGGAGGAGGCAAAACCGGCCCAGGCATTCATGTCTGGCTGGTAGATGAATTGTGTCCACACACAGACCACCAGCAGGGCCCAGAACAGTTGCGGTGGTTTGATCAGAAGGCCCGGTTTGAGTCTACAGCTAATAAGATGAAGAATGTGCGGTCTGGGCTTAATCCAAACCTCAATCACAGCCTTTTCCACGAGACTACCTTCCCCTACCATGCAGTCCCAGTCAGTGCTGCCCGCAGCAGGTCTTATAGCGGTCCTCTGGAATATTTTTCATCCTCCGAAACACCGTTTCGCGTTCGTCCGCGTTAGTCACGTTATCGATCGCCGGGTAGAGCACTCGCTCTTCCTTCATGTTGTGAGGAGCAAGCAAACTCAACAGCGTCTGTTCTTCCTGATCGCTATCAGGATTCTCTGCCATCACTTTTTCATGAATGGCTTCGAGTTGTTGGCCAATTTGACGGTGTTCGTTTCGCATAACGAATGTCGGCCCGCTTTCAGACATACCGGTCTTTTCCTCCCAAAGAGGGAATAACAGATCCTCTTCCCACACGATGTGCCGTTGAAGGCCAGTTTTGAAGTTTTTGAACGCTTCCTTTGCCTTGTCGAAATCGGAGCGTTTCGTCTGTTGAAACGTTTTGAACAATTCATCTAAGCGGTCGTGATCCTCTTCGTAAAATGCGGCAACGGTTTTCGGGTCGCTCATATCGCCTCTCCTTCGTTCGGAACCTGCTCCATCTTCGTGCTCGAATGGTTGTGAAGACATCTGAGCATGATTCTTATCTCTTATCCCACAGTCAATTGGCTAGCCTCGTCAGCGTTTTCTTACTTCTCGATTGACCCGTTCTCAGTAGACATGCGCGCTTTTCTAAGTATCGGCAATCGCATCTCTTTCTAGCTGTATGGCGTACGTAGAATGTCGCCCGCTATCATGTCGGTACTTCAAGACAGAATCTCCTGGCGTTCTTGAGGTGCGGATGGTGTTAGTCGCGTTGAGATTTCTATGTTCCTGAAGCGCTATTGTTTCACAATGACACCGCAGGCAATTCGTGCCCCACGGAGCATCCTTCGTGGGCGTATCAGGCATGTACTTGTCTCGGAGTTCATGGATGATGAGGGCACTGCCGCGTCTTTGTCAAACAACGTGTTCAGTCCATCGGATAATGTGACTCGGCTCGTGAGGGTATAGGGTATAAAGTGTGCCCTTTCGGTTCTCATCGACAGACAGGTCCGGTAGATCATCCGAGATGATAGCGATGGTTAGTGAGAGCTGCGCTGACATTCGCTCAAGGATTCACCTGTGGACCGACATTTCCGTCGAAATGTCCCTTCGTCGCAGAGAACGGCTCACAGTTACCCCTTTCGTGAATATGTATGGCATGCAACCCCGGCGTGAGTTTGCTGTCCGGACTGCCTTGCAGTCGTGGCTTGATCCGCACACGCCCTTCATACTCTTCATAGAGGTCCACCTCTCCTGTAATACCAGGACCTGCGATTACTGCTCTCGCCTTCAGTGCGGCCGTGGCTTCCCCGTGTGACACAAGGTACGGCCGCTCAGGACCAGTCCGATCGCGACCCCTGCTCCAATCCTGGTGTATGCCTTCATCCCGATCTCCTTATTTTTCCAATCCCACCCCACAACTATCCTCTTTTGTTGATCGGTTTGCCACCCCTTCCGCCGTTTCTTCTTCTCAGGCTGAGCTATTCGTCACAACCTTCGCGCTGACACCCACCCATCTCCTCCCTCAGTTCACGGCGTTCCATGCCTCCCATCCTACCGCGTGGTCCCATCATGGGGCCCCGGCCTTTGCGGTGTCCCTTCATACCTCGCCCATGCCTTCCAGCAAAGGTACGTTCGTACTGGATGAGGGCCCAGATATCTTCGTCCGACAAGACCTGTCCGAACCCGATCATAGACGTGCCAGGCGAACCGTGCTTGATGACCCAGAAGAGCTCTCCTTCCGTTCGATGGCGCCAGAATCCATTGTGCTGGAAGTTACGAGGCGAAGGATTCAGCTGGGCAGCTCCAGGACCTTGGCCATTTCCATCATTTCCATGGCAGTTGAAGCAAGTCCCCTTACCGTGATACAGCACCTTGCCCTGCTCGATGATTTCCGCGGAATCCGGCAGGGGACTGGTAAGCGCCCGCGCTTCAACCAGCTTATTAGCTGGCACCCGCGGTTGCATGATGTGCCGTTCTGTCATTTGGGATAACGACACTTCTGCCACTGACAGGATGCAACATCCGATGAGCACTGCTGTACCACGCATGGATCATTCTCTTTTTCGTTAAAAAACGATGCTTTTCTCACGCTCGGCTACCGCCTTGATATAATCGGGCATGCCCTTGATCGATGCGCCAGCGACGAGATCCGAGCCTCCGATTTGTCTCGCCACGGCACAGGCACCGCAAACCCAAATCGGGACGCTTGCCGCCTGTACCGCAGCAAGCAAGTCTTTTAGGGGCGTCAGATTCACGCCCGTCACATGATCGGCAACGCCCTTCCGTCCCAAGGTGACGGCTTCGTTCCACAACCAGAGCACCACATCATGCCCCTGTTCTTTCGCTACCTTGGCGGCCATGAACGGCAATGTCGCCATGGTAGGATCGTCGGTGCCTCGACTGCCTGAAATAATGAAGGCTGCCATTCTTTCCTCCTCTATTCGTACTTCATATCTCGTTGTGTGTATTTCGGGAACGACGTCTAACAAGAAACGTAATCCTGAGCCAAGCAGTTTCCAATGGTTGTGAGGATTCAATTTGATGAAAGCAGTTACTGGTCATTCATCATTACCCTGACGTGTTTCACGGGATCATTGCGCATCACTGGCCAGCAACGAATTCCCTATGACTTTCCTCAATACGGCACGTCGGCTGGCTTGCCGCCTTTCGGCCAATCATGGACCTTCTCCGGATAGTCTGGACGGGGCTGACTATTGATGTAGGCCGCAACATCAAACGCCTCATCGTCCGTTACAGACCATCCCCACCCCCGTGGCATATTTGCCTTGATGAAGGACGCCGCAACAGTAATTTGCGCCATCTCAGCGGCAACATTGTATGAGCGCGGCCCCCACAGGGGGGGCGCAGCCATCGTCCCTTTTCCGTCGGATCCGTGACAGAATACACATTTCTTCGCATACACATTCTTGCCACTGATGGAATCCGGTGGACGAGTAGACGTGATGGGCGGAAGTCCTCGCCACGGCACGGCACTGCCCGGCGGCACATTCTCCGACAGCCACTCTATATAAGCGACAATCGCGCTCAGCTTTGAACTGTCGGGTGGGAGCGCACTCCCGTTCATGCTCCGTTCGAAACAATCGTTGATTCGATCCGTAAGGCGCAGCTTCCGATCTGCCCGGGCGTGATACTCAGGGTAAAGGACACTGATCCCGACAAACGACATGGCGTTGGGATTGAGTCCCGCGTCGAGGTGGCAATTGGTACAGTTGAGAGCATTCCCGACATAGGGTTTGCCGTACTCTTGCGTATCCACCACTATTTTGTAGCCCAGACGAATATCTTTGCCTCGTAGATCGCCGGGGATGGTTTCCGGAGCGAAGGCGGAGCAAACAGGGCATCCACGCCTGCCTCTCTCTCCACCTCACCATCAGGCTCATGGCTGCTCGACATGCGCGGGGGGGGGATACAGGCCATCACCAGTGAGAGCACGCCAACTGCGACAAGGCCAGCGATCGTGCGACCCTGCATCGTATCCATCCCTTAAACCTTTCTGTCAGCTGCACAAGAACAGGTATTGACTCCAAACAAAGTCGAGAGCAGGCAATGCCCCAATTCCCCTCGTGACCAACAACCCCGCTCTCACCGTCAGCGCGACCCTCGTACCGAGGCGGGAGACCGCAAAAGCTGCGATCCTGGCCAACAGAAACCCTCAAGACGGTTCGTATCGGTCGCTCGAACCCTCCAACGTTACCCCCATCGTGATATTTCTCTTTCTTCGATGACGTAGCATGTGAAGGTCGTGTCGCCGTTTCTTGTGAGACGAGTCTAGGCAAAAGGATTCGTTTTCACGGTTGTGGATTGCTACCCACTCCGAGTGTCCGGACATACGCCAGCACATCCCAGATTTCATCATCGGAAAGTGCGTACTTCCACGCTCCCATTGCGGTATTCGGCTTGCCTTCATGGATCCGCTTAAACAGTGTGCCATCGAGTCGATTCTGAACGGCAGGTGAGCTAAGATCGGCGGGCTGCGGAACGAGTTGAACCCCCCGCGCTCCCTTGCCGTCGATTCCATGACATCGGATGCAGGTGTTCGCATAGATTTCCCGCCCACTGACTATATCACCCTGCCCGGCCGGCGAAGTAAGATCCTTGACTCCAACCCCGCCAACGAATCCGAGACCCGCAGCTCCGACCACAAACGTATAGAGAATCGCAGTGCTTCGCATAGTTTAGGTATCTCCAGGACCTCAAGCACCTCTCTTGCGAGCGGTGTGCCACCATGCTAGAGAGCCGCTCGTGAGAAACTCTTTAATTCTAGCTCGGCTTCGCTAGACTCCAGAGGATTGCCGAAATTCACCGATGTGGGGACNNGGGGACTGGCGAGAAACACCCCAAGAATCATTTTGCTGCTGGCGCAAGATGCTACAAACAGGATGACAGGACCTTAATCATCATTCATCAATCGTCACCCTGTTGCATAATGAACGAGGCAGGCGAGAAAAGTGCGCCATGGGAACCGAATGTGTTGCCCGCGTTTCCGGCTCTTCTCGCCGGTCGGGCCTTTCTCACGCCCTTGCGGGATTGACCGGTGACCGTTGGTGTCTGACGTATGGCGCTTCCCTCTTAGCGCCGCAGACGCGATATTGGCAGATTCTTTCTGCTAGCGGATGGTCGGCTCCAGATATACTTTGGCTTTCACGGAGTTGGAGATTAGACAGTTCGCTTCAGCTTTTTCGATCAGCTCCTTGGCTTTCGCCGAATCTGTGCCGGCCTTGAGGATGAGGGTCGGCTTAAAAGTGATTGCGGTGAACTGAAATGTTCCCTCTACCAACTCCAGCCGACCTTCAGCCGCGCTCTGATAGGAGTCCAACGCAAGAGCAGCTCGCTCAGCGATAGCCAAGAACGTCGTCATCAAGCAAATGTTGGCAGACGCCACAAACAAATCTTCCGGGGACCAGATTCCTTCATGACCTTTGAACTCCGGCGGTGTTGCTACTTGTACATCGGGCTTCCCACCGCAAGACATTAGCCCCTTGCGTTGTTCCGTCCATCTCACCGTCGTGTGGTAGAGATACACCTTGCTGCGAACATCCATGTTTTCCTTCTTGAATGTATACTAGTGTTATTGAACTTGTAATTCATTGGCGGCTTTTCCCATCTGGCCATGAACTGGTGATCAACTCGAACTATGTGTGTCTGCGTTCTTTCTCAGGTCAACCGCTGTGCAGGCTCTCTATTGAGCCAGTGCGTTACCAACCAGACACGAAACAAGCCATCCGGGCACCCGAAAACCAGAGACAGCTGATAACCTGACGACCCGATGGGCACCAGCACTGCCGGCGCTAGTGGCGACCTTTCTTTCTCCTCGATTTCAACAACACCTGCCTACTGACCACACGCTGGCGAATGCCGCATGCAGTCCTGAAGCCATGAGGAAATGTGATCAAGCAACACAGCCGTTGCCTGGTTAGCGGCCTGCACTCCGCCGTACGCATCTTCACTTGGTGCATTCTCTACTACATCAAAGGCACGAGATCCCACAACGCTGGAGTCCTTCATGTTGATCAGTTGCATGCGCACTGTCACTCTCACGCGACTGGGTTGCTTCAGAAATTCCTGCCGCAGAGCAAATCCGTGTGAATCGAGACGGTAGTCTCCGCGAATAGAGCCTGGCAAAAGGGCGACGGCACGCCAGGATCCACTCCGACCCAACGACTGAACCATCACAGACGTGAACATCCGTGCTGGCGCATCGGCCCATCGATTCGTGGCGTAATGCTCCAACTCGTACGGACGCTGGAGGTATACCATCCGAGCCGTCTCAAATCCCGGTTCGGCGTGCGGTAGACTAACCAGAAGGACCGGGCCGTTGAGGTCGGCTGGACGAGCCTCGGCATCCCACTCGGCGAGAGTGAGTTGATAGGTTCGCATCGGCGGAGCATCCGTGCGAGGCGAAAGACAGCCAGCGGCCGCCATCACCGACAGCGCGAGAGTTGCCTGGAGTATCCGGTCGCGCATCATTTCTTCCTCTTATCGGTAGACGAAGGGTGAGGTCAAGGTTGGGCTAATCGCATGCATTCCTTCACCTGTACTTAATCTGATCCGTAACCTTCCCTATAATACGGGTTAGATTTTTCGGTATCCGGCTATTCCCCTGGACCTCGCGGCGGCGGCGTCCGCCCAAAAACGAGTGAATTAGGCTCACGCTCAAGATCCTGCGCCACACGGGTCAACGTACTCGTCAACTGTCGGAGTTCTGTGATCAATAACCCGGTTTCAGGCAGAGTCTGCCGGGAGAACTGTTCCAGTTCCGGCTTGCTTTCATTCACGACTCCTCGGACCGCCTTGCTTGTCTGGACAAGTTCCTCTGTTATGGCATTCAAGGCGGCGGCGCTCTTATTGATCCTCGCCAGGAGGACTGGCACCTGTTCATTCAGTGATGCCGTCATCTTGGCAAGGTTGTCGGCACTCCGCGCTGCCCCGGTCAGGCTCTGCTCGACTTGAGCCCTGTGGGCTGCGAAGGAATGCACGATGTCGGAGAGATCTTTGAGAGTTCGTTTTAACGCTTCGCGATTCTCCTCGTCCAGAGCGCTCGTCACCCCCTTTGCCACCTGCTCCAGATTGGCCAAGAGACTGGTAAGCCCCTGGTCGGAAAGCAGACGATGGATTGCCTCATCAAATCGGAAGAGCAAGGGTGACGGGCCCGTCTTGATAACCGGAAAAGCTTCTCCCTCTAATGCTTGTAACGGCGGAGCTTCGCGGCTTCCCCCGGCCAGATTAATCGTGGCAAGCCCGGTTAGCCCCTGTTCCTCGAGGACGGCAATGGTGTCCGTCTTGATCGGTGTTCCGCGTTTGATATCCAACGTCAGCTTGACTTCTTCTGGATTGTTGGGATTCAAGGCAATGTCCTTCACCCGTCCCACGTCGACGCCGCGATATTTGACCGTTGAATTGATGCTCAATCCCGCCACAGAGTCCCGCATATAGGCCTCATACCGGTCGAATATCCCTCGGAAGTCTGTTTTTCCCAACCACAGAATGCCGACCAGTACGATCGCTCCCAGGAGAGTCACGAACGCGCCGACCACAATGTAGTTCACTTTGGGTTCCACTCAAATGTCCTTCCTATTTCGTCGTTCGTTTCTCGTCTCTCATACGGAATCGTAAAGCTCCATGTTCGATTGAACATTTCCTGGAATCGAGAGATACGCTTCAGGCTTCACGTCTTCCGTCATTCCATGCTTTTTGTTCTTTCGCTGCACGCCCCCGAGGACCGTGGAAATACTCCTTAATCACTGGGTCGTCGGACTCCGACAATTCCGGCATGGTCCCCACCCCCAGCACCTTGCCGTTGCCCAGTACCGCGACACGACTGGCAATCCGCCACAGAGAATCTAGGTCGTGCGTCACCATCACGACCGTCAAGCCCAAGAGGCTTTTGAGCGAAAGCACGAGATCGTCAAATCCTGCGGCAATCATCGGGTCGAGACCGGCCGTCGGTTCGTCGAGAAACAGCAGCTCCGGGTCCATCACGATGGCTCTGGCAAGGGCAGCCCGCCGCCTCATGCCTCCGCTGAGCTCGTTGGGAAATTTGGCGGCGCTGTCTGGAGGCAACCCGACCGTGGCGATCTTGACGGCAACGATGTCCCGAATCAACTCTGGGCTCACATCACCATGCTCACGCAACGGCACAGCCACGTTTTCCCCCAAGGTGAGGGAGCTGAACAAGGCCCCATGCTGAAACATCACGCCGAATCGGCGGTGAACCGCCCGACCGTTGGTCTCCTCCAATTGCCGGCTATCCACCCCAAAAAGCCGAACCGTTCCAGCCGAGGGAGTGAGCAGGCCGAGGATTTCCCGCAACAACGTGGACTTGCCGCACCCGTTGCCTCCGGCGATGGCAAAGACCTCACCTTGCTGAATGGACAGACTCACGTCGTCATGCACGACAGTCGCACCGAATCGTGTCGAAACATGGTTAACTTCGATGATCGGCGTCTTGGCCAGAAATGCCGAGGGCATCAGATCTGAACCCTGCTACAGGTCAAGGCGAAGGTCAAGGTTAAGTGAATATCATGGTTGTCCTCGGTCTTAGCCATAACTTTCATGCTCGTCCTCATCTCACAGATCCCACCAGCTCGTCCAAATGCTGCAGATCGCATCAAACACGATGACCAGAAAAATGCTTTGCACGACGCTGATAGTCGTATGACGACCGACATCCGCCACCCCGCCCCGAATCTGAAATCCTTGATAACAGCCGACCAACGCAATAATCGCCGCGAAGAATGGGGCTTTCCCCAGGCCGATGAGGAAGTGCCGCACAGGGACGGCTTCTTCGAAGCGCGCGACGAACTCCGTAAAGCTCACGTTGAGCTGCCCCGAGGCAATCAGCATGCCTCCGAACACACCCAATACGTCCGCATAGACGGTCAGGAGAGGCAGGGCGATGATGAGGGCAACCAATCTCGGCAGAACAAGCAGCTCCATGGGCGAGATGCCAAGTGTGCGAACCGCGTCCAATTCCTCCGTGACCTTCATCGTACCGATCTCCGCCGCATATGCCGAGCCCGATCGGCCAGCAATGAGGATCGCAACAATCAGCGGGGCAATCTCGCGCAACAGTGAAATACCGACTAGATCGACGATAAAAATGTTCGTACCGAACTTGCGCAGCTGTTCCGCTCCCTGATACGCGATGACGACGCCAACCAGAAAGGTCAGCAGGCCGGTGATGGGCAACGCGCGGACGCCGTCCAATTCCAGCACCCGCAACACCGCCCGCCACCGAATCGAACTAGGACGGATCAACGATCGACTGAACGCGACGGTGCTCTCCCCAACAAAGGCGAGCGCATGGATAGCCGACTCTCTGAGTCGTTCCGAAGCCCGGGTCAGGCGTACAGCCCATCCAGACGGAGTGACAGTCCGCTCCTGATNNAGAAGCTCGGCAAACTCTGGTTTTAGCCCGCGGAGGGAGGCCCTTCGACCCGCGCGGCGGAGGCTGTCGATGCTCTGTTGCAGCAAGAGCGCTCCACCTGTGTCCATAGCTGTAACTTCGCCAGCATCATAAATAATACTGGGGGCATCCGGCCATTGGATCATCCCTCCTCGCCGTTCAAGCTCGGCCAGGTTCGGAAAAGTCCATGGCCCTCGGCAATGAATCACCTCATCGCTGACGGAGATGGTTGCCTCTTGTTCCACGGCATACTCCCCTCAATCATGTTCNNACTGGTGAGGATAGAAAGCACCGCGACCTCCTGAATTCCGCTCACTCTTTGTCCATAATCGCCTTCAACTCCGCCCCCGAAATAACCTCTCGTTCCAACAGCAGCATAGCTCCCTTCTGCAGCACCAGCTTTTTTTGGGCCAGCAGCCCTTTCACTCGTGCATATTGTTCGTCGACAATCCTTCGTACCTCACAATCAATTTCTCGCGCCGTTTCTTCCGAATAGTCCCCCTTTTCGGACGCGATCTGCAGCGGGAGGAACTGCGGCTGGCGCTCCCGCTCAAGCGTAAGGGTTCCCAGTTTCTCACTCATGCCGTACGCCTTGACCATACTCTTGACAATATCGGTGGCCTTGACAAGGTCATTCTGTGCGCCCGTGGAGGCCTCGCCGAACGTGAGTTCCTCCGCAATCCGCCCGCCCAGTAGGACCGCGACTTTGTTCTCGAGTTCGGATTTCGTCATCAGGAACCGGTCCTCCGTCGGGAGTTGGAGTGTGTACCCGAGTGCCGCAACGCCGCGTGGAATGATTGAAATCTTCTGCACCTGATCGGCCCCCGGCACGCTCAAAGCGACGAGTGCATGGCCCGTCTCATGGAAGGCCACCCGCTCTTTCTCCATTTTGTTCAGGACGCGATTCTTTTTTTCCAACCCGGCGATGACTCGCTCGACTGCCTCTTGCAATTCAGACACACCGACTTGGTCCTTGCCTCGACGCACAGCCAGCAAGGCCGCCTCGTTGATGACGTTCGATAAATCAGCCCCCGAGAACCCGGGAGTCATCGCTGCGATGTTTTCGAGGTCGGCGTCAGGCCCAAGAGCCACCTGCTTGGCGTGAACACGAAGAATAGCCAAACGGCCGAGCTTGTCCGGACGGTCCACCGTGACATGGCGATCGAATCGGCCTGCACGCAACAGGGCAGGATCGAGAATCTCAGGACGATTGGTTGCCGCCATCAGGATCACGCCCACCCGGGGATCGAATCCGTCCATTTCGACGAGGAGCTGGTTGAGTGTTTGCTCTCGCTCCTCATGCGCCATCGGACCCATGCCCCGCGCCTTCCCGAGGGCATCCAATTCGTCAATGAAGATGATGCAGGGCGCTTTCAGCTTCGCTTGATCAAAGAGGTCCCGCACTCGAGCCGCACCGACACCCACGAACATTTCGACGAACTCGGACCCGCTGATGCTGAAGAACGGCACTTTGGCCTCACCGGCCACGGCGCGGGCCAGCAGTGTCTTTCCGGTTCCCGGTGGGCCGACTAGGAGAATTCCCTTTGGGATCTTCCCCCCCAACTTGGTAAATTTCTCCGGCGTCTGGAGAAACTCGATCACCTCGCGCAGTTCTTCTTTCGCCTCGTCCACACCGGCGACATCCGCGAACGTCACCTTAATGTCCTTCTCCATGTAGATCTTAGCCTTGGATTGCCCCACTTGCATGAAACCGCCCTGCGCCTGGCCCAACCGGCGAAAGATGAAGAACCAGATCCCGACGAACACTGCTACCGGCACTACCCAGGACAGGAGATCACGCCAGAATGTGGACTCAATTACTCCCGCGAACGTGACCCCGTGTTCGTTGAGTTCCCGAACCAGATCTGGGTCTTCGACACGGACCGTCGTAAAGATCTTCCCTGCCTCCGATTCATCATCGGGCTTGAGCCGTCCGGTCAACACGAGACTGCCCACCGACACTTCCGAGACTTTACCGGCCGCAACCAGGTTCTTGAATTGGCTGTAAGGAAGCTGTTCAGCCTTGGTCAGTGCTTGGATGAAGTCATGCACCAACACTACAGCCATGATGGCAAGAAGCACGTACCAGAGGGAAAAGGAGATCTTCTTATCCATAGAGATACCCCTTAATCCTGATGTGCGGTCCGTGCCGCTAGCAAGTCGCGGAAGAACACTTGCGGACCACTTGGTGGAGCACAGTCATCTGCGCGTCTGACAGAAACGGATGCGGCCCTTTGAGCATCCTGCTAAAACATGAAGTAGGCCCCCACTCCCGCCCACTGAACCTTCTGTTGATTGAAAAATTGTCCATAGGGGAAGTAGCCATGGTAGAAGTTGAAGAGGATCCGAAAGCGCCGAAATGACCCCACCTTAGACATATCGAACCCGGCTAGCAAATTCGTGTTGATGAGCCACCCTACTTCCTCTACAGACTTGAAATCTGCTGTCAAGAGAGGCGTCAGGGCGAGGGGCTGAGTGAGTAGGCCAAAGACATGCGTAGGGATGAATGGCCCACGCGCTTCAAAGCCCCAGTGCACATGATTGCGGTCAATCGTCGAAGGGTCACGATTCACCAACACCCCACCGCCCCCATACAGTCTGAGCCATTTGTAGTCGTAAGAGATTATTGCGTCGACCTCTTCATACGTCAGATTCACCCGATTAAACCCAGGACGGCTCAACAAGAATTCATCCCCGAGATGGCTGCTCTGATGGTAAAAGCGAAGCCTCGCGGACCAATTCCCCGAACGCCAGGTCAACGGTACACCCACATTGAAATCTGAATTGATCAGTTCGGCGTTCTTCTCGTCCAGGTTGAATTGTGCAAAGACACCGGTCAGCAGGCTTACTTGCCATCCGTTACACCCCTGTCGTCTGGTATAGAATCCGAAATTCTCGCCCACCCCAATCGATCCGATGTTGGCGGACGTCTTCTGGTTCCGGAATTGCGTGACGTGCCACTGGGCGAAGAACTGTGGTTGTTTGGGATCCGCCAACAGGGGACGGAACACATCATCGGAGGGGAAGAATTCGCTCGTCGTCCCAGCATTAGAGTGATCGTATCGACAATCGACGGGAACTGGGGGGGTCTCCTCATCTTCATCTCCCGCATACAGCAATTCTGCTGACAAGATGGCAACGATCATTACTGGAACAAGACACACGAGGGATGACACGGCTCGGCACATATCTCTTCTCCTCTTGTTGAGAATTCTGCAAAAGGGCACTAAGCGCCATTCATGGGCCCCCTTCGATAGCATATTCTTGATGGAAATTCACCCACCTAGGCGCCCCGCCAGGCTCCCGTTCTTCCGCAGGTATCCGTACTGGCAAAAGGTGAAGCTGCGAGACTCCACAAGTTGTCGGAGTGACTCACGGACCGGGGTAACTGAAGTCGGAGAGAAAAGCCTTGTGCTATGAAGAGACCTATGCAAGACCCACACTGAAGCCCTGGCAAGTTTGACCTACTTCGACGATCATGATGAACCAGCCTATCGGCTGATCCACGGTCTCCCTTCGGAGCGAACGCGAAGTCGAGAAGGAAATGCTCCAATCACTTACCTTCACGAGGCTTGGGCTCCAGACGTCCTGCC
>JABAOE010001198.1_pt2 | contig 28877 bp, 36 predicted proteins | sample 7062141 | NCBI WGS metagenome assembly JABAOE01 (sample SAMN14538627, study PRJNA623070) | marine sediment metagenome | biome: marine biome [ENVO:00000428]; feature: marine pelagic biome [ENVO:01000023]; material: deep marine sediment [ENVO:00002113] | place: India: Gulf of Khambhat ...
TCGCGCTACGGCGGGCCGAGCACCCTGCAATTGATGGAGGTTCCAAAACCAGTCCCAACGGACGACGAAGTACTGGTGAAAGTCTATGCGGCCTCCTTAAACGCTGCGGATGTTGAAATCCTCCGAGGGGATTGGTTCACTCGTTTTGAGGGACCGCGCAGGCCAAAGCACAGGATCCCCGGATCTGACGTTGCCGGACAAGTCGAGGCCGTAGGGCAGAACGTGACCCAGTTTGAGCCGGGTGACGAGGTCTGGGCTGATCTTTCCTTTCCGTACAGCTACGGAACATTTGCCGAGTGGGTTTCCGCCCCTGAGAAAGCGTTTGCCCACAAGCCATCCAGCATGCCGTTTGAGGAAGCAGCAGCATATCCGCAGGCAGCAATCATTCCCCTTCAAAGTTTTCGTGATAAAGCAAAGATCCAGGCTGGCCAAAAGCTTCTGATCAACGGCGCGGGTGGAGGCATGGGCACCTTTGGCGTGCAGATTGCTAAATACCTAGGCGCGCAGGTGACTGCAGTGGATCGAGACACGAAATTGGACATGCTGCGCTCGTTAGGTGCAGATCATGTGATCGACTATGCTCAACAGGATTACACCCGAACCNNCGAACCGGGCAGCGCTACGACCTGATCATAGATGTCGTCGCGCATAGGTCGGTCTTCGATTACCGGCGCGCGCTTAAACCCGGAGGCAGGTTCATGTTTGTGGGGGGAGCCTGGTCGACACTGATCCAGTTAGTCACTCTTGGAATGCTCCTTTCGATGACCGGGGACAAAAAACTGGGCCTCAATGCATATGATGCTGGCAACAAGGAGGATCTCGCGACTCTCGGCAAGCTATATGAATCTGGAGATGTCCGGCCGGTAATTGACAGGCGCTATCCGCTTGAGAAGGTACCCGAGGGACTGCAGTATCTTGCGGAAGGGACTCACCTGGGAAAGCTTGTGATTACGATGGAGGAGAGCGTTCAGTCCTAAGTTGAAAGAAATGCGCCTGCGCCTGAGAAGCAGCCCCTGTGGGCCGCAAAGGGACTGGCCACAGATCTGCTACAACTCAACGCCGCGTGATTTGAGCAGAGCCAAATGCTGGAGCGCAATGATGGTCTTCGCATCGCTGATTCCGGCATGTTCGATCCTCGCCATCGCCTCTTCAAACGGCAGAATCTCAACTTGGATATCTTCACCCTCTGAAGGCAGACCGCCTCCGGCATGAAGCCGGTCCTTGTAGTCAACCAGCCCGAGGAACAAGAACATACGCTCCGAGGTCCACCCAGGACTGGTGAAGATGGCTGCAACCGGTCGCAAGCTACCCTGGATGGCATAGCCCACTTCTTCGAGCACCTCTCGTGAGGCGATTTCATGGGCGCTGTGGTCGGGTTCGATGGTACCGGCCACTATTTCCAACGACCAGGCAACTCTGGCACCCTCCTCTTTGAGGATTTGCGGCTCGATCCCAGCATAAAGCGGATATCGAAATTGGCGCGTCAGGACAACCACATCTTCAATGGGATCATAAAGAAGCACTGCGACAGAGTCTCCGCGCTGGAACGCGATACGGGTGATTTCCTCGCTCATCTCCCCATCGAAACGCTGGTATCGGATCCGGGCGCGCAAGGCCCGAAATAAATTCTCGAAAGCATAGTCTTCTACTTGCTCGAGAAGCGTGACGTTCTCAGGATGCTGCTTTTCATCTTGAGACATAGTTCTTCCTTATCTGTAGAGTAGGTTAGCGAAGGATGGATCCATCGTCGCTTGAGCTCCTATGGATCAGTTATCTCTTAAGAAGGCAAAGTACAGCCAAATATGAAAGGCAAGGAAAGCAAATCCGAAGACCAGGTACAGCGCAATATCCGCCTGAAGCACGAACTCCAAAGTGCTCAGATCCAAGAGGGCAGCACCCAAGACATACGCCATGCTATCTAACAGCGCGATCAACAATGCAGAGTAGAAGAAGACGGTCCAGGGTTTCCCTGGGGAGGGAAGCGTGTGGGCTTGCCAGCGAAATGCAGGCCTGAGCTCATCCGGTTCGAAGTTCTGATCATGCAAAATGAAGAATTCTTTGATCTGGTTCATCGCCTTGGCGCTCTCATGCCAGGCCTGCCGAAGCCGTATGATCTTCAGGAAATAGAGCCAACCAACCGCGCACAATATCCATAGCAGCAGCGTGCCCATCGATTGTGGTAGCTCGGTCTCGCGAGACAAGATCGCCAGGACACCCGTTGCAATCACGCCAAATGCAAGCAGATAGAAATTGACCATCGTATGCCGATCACGCATCGCCTCGCTCGCAGTGAGCCTGGCATACTCGAATTCCAACTTGAGCACGTCTGCCGAATACAAAGGTCTTATCAGGGGAAGCTGTTCTGGTTGCTTGGGAGGTGGAGCAGGTGGGGGACCTGAACGACGGTTGAGAGCCAGGATCAGACGTATGATGAGGACGTTCGCGACCAGAAATCCAAAGGATATTGCGACATTGTTGAGATTGAGCACAAACGCATTATACGAATAACTTAGTGTCAGAAGGCGTCCTCGATCGCGCATGCATTCCATCACTTCCATGATGGATCGTGTGCGGATTACGCTTTGTACAGCCGATTGTCTGGAAACTTAGACTATGAAAGCAGTCGTTGTCGAGAAATTTGGACCTCCAGAGGGTTTGGTAATCAAGGAAATCGAAAGGCCGTCGCCGGCGGAACACGAAATACGGATCAAGATACACGCCACAACCGTGACTTTTGGCGATGCGATGCTCCGAAGTTTTTCCGGAATCAAGAAATTTGTATTCGGCCTGTTCTTCAATCTCAAGAAGGGGAAAATCCTGGGACATGAACTAGCCGGGGAAGTCGAATCGACTGGAACGCAGGTCTCGCGGTTTGAGATCGGTGATCAAATCTTCGGGTCTACTGGAAAGGATGGTGGTGCATATGCCGAGTACATCTGCTTGCCGGAAGATGGGTACCTGGCAATCAAACCANNTGCTGCCGTACCGGTTGGTGCCAATACTGCATTGGATATCCTCAAGCGTGTGGAAATCCAACGCGGACAGCAGGTTCTAGTTTATGGAGCTTCTGGAAGTGTCGGCACCTATGCAGTTCAATTGGCCAGGCATCACGGCGCAAAGGTGACGGGCGTCTGCAGTGGAGGGAATGCCGAGCTCGTAAAGTCAATTGGTGCTGAGCGGGTAATTGACTACACCACCGAGGATTTCACGCGGAGTGGGGATGCCTATGACCTCATTTTTGACGCTGTGGGAAAGATATCCGAGTCTAAATCGAAGGGATTGCTCAAAGCTGGTGGCGCATTCCTCACGGTATCGACCCCAACAAAGGAAGAACCAGAGCACCTGGTGTTTATTACGAAGCTCTTGGAATCCGGTGAGCTGAAGCCCGTGATCGATAGGGAGTACACGCTGGATCAGATTGTCGAGGCCCACCGCTACGTTGACCAGGGACACAAGAAGGGGAATGTGGTCATCTTGGTTGCGGATACGCAGCAGCCATGATGGGCTCCAAGTCCCAGTATCAGCTTCTTCACTCCTGGAATTCGGCTGGTGCACCAGGTCCGGCGAATTCTCACTCTGCCCTGCACTGCGCATGCTCATCCCAAACGATCATCGAAATGACTTGCTTCAGCAAATGCGCGGCAGCATCTCTCCTGACAGCATCTCGACAACTCGGGTCCCGCCGATGGCAGTGTGCATGAGTACGCGACCCGCAGGATCCTCCTGGACCTGTCCGATTCGGCAAGCCGCATCACCATACGGCGCGGCCCTCATCGCCTGGAGCGCATTATCAGCTTGCTCGGCCGGCACCACAGCTACAAGTTTTCCTTCATTCGCAATGTAGAGCGGATCGAGTCCGAGCATCTCGCTTGCGGCTTCAACGGGTGGCTGCACAGGAATGGCCGTTTCGTCGAGCATGATCGCGACCTGACTTTGACGGGCGATTTCATTCAACGTGGTCGCCAAACCACCTCGGGTTGGATCGCGTAGCGAATGGATGTCTGGGGCTGCTTCCAGCGCGGCTTCGACCAACTGACTTAAGGGCGCAATGTCTGAAGCGACTTGGACTTCGAAGGCGAGCTCGCCCCTTGCAGCCAGTACTGCGATTCCGTGGTCACCGATCGTTCCGGACAGTAGTATGACGTCTCCCGGCCTGGCCAGCGCTCCGCCGAGCTTGCGATCATCCGGGATCGAACCCACTCCGGCAGTGGTGATGAACAAACCGTCGGCTTTGCCCCTTTCCGCGACTTTGGTATCTCCAGCGATGATCAGAATTCCAGCCTCTTCCGCAGCGATGTGCATCGAATGTGCAACTTGCTCGAGAATTTCCAAAGAAAGACCTTCTTCGAGGATGAAGCTGGCCGTCATCCACAAAGGCAACGCGCCTACCATCGCAAGATCGTTGACCGTTCCGCATACTGCCAGGCGACCGATGTCACCTCCAGGGAAAAAGAGCGGCGCAACGATATGGGAATCCGTGCACACCGCAAGCTGTCCTCTATCAGGTAGGGTGAGTACGGCTGCGTCGTCACCTCGCAACAGGGTCGGGTTCTCGAACGCTGGATAGAAGTACTTTTCGATGAGCGATTGGGTCATGCGTCCANNCGTCCACCGCTGCCATGGCCCAGCACGACATTCTGGTCATGGGAAGCCGGCACTGGACAGACGAGGTCCTGCATTGTGATCTCTGGTTCTCGCTTCTCATCGTGCTTACGATCTTTAGTTTCAGTTGCCATCGAGCCTGTCCTTCCAGGTTTCCGTTGATGCTTGACGAAGCACGTTTGCCGGCTCATACGCTCAGGGCGACTTCATGACGGCCGTAGCGATAGTAGGCGGCACAAGCACCTTCAGCGGACACCATCGTCGCACCAAGTGGATGCTCGGGTGAACACTCTTTCCCAAACGCTGAACAATCCTGCGGTGTCTTCTGCCCCTGCAGGATTCGACCCGCGATACATAGCGGCGATTCTTCGGGTCTAATGCTGTCAACCGCGAATCGCTTTTCAGCATCCAAACCTGCATAATCCTCCCGCAAACACCAACCGCTGAGTGGAATCACACCAATCCCCCTCCACTTTTGATCGCACTCTGTGAAGGCTTGTTTGATAATCGCCTGCCCAGGTCGGTTTCCTTCCAGTGTTACCGATCGGGGATAGGCATTTTCGGCTTCCGCTCGACCCTCTTCTAGTTGTCGAACAGTCATCCAAATTCCCTGGACGATATCCAGGGGTTCGAAACCGGTGACGACAATAGGCACGTTGTATTGCTTCGAAATGGGTGGGTATTCCCAATATCCCATCACGGTGCAAACGTGACCCGCAGCCAGGAATCCCTGGACACGATTTTCGGGCGATCCCAGGATGGCGTGCATGGCAGGCGGCACGCGCACCTGCGAAACCAGTACGCTGAAATTCCCCAATCCCAGGGTTTTGGCCTGGATCACGCTCATCGCGTTGGCAGGAGCCGTTGTCTCAAAACCGANNGATCGCGAAGAAGACCACCTGATGATCTGGGTTCTCCTTCGCGATCTGTACGGCGTCGAGTGGGGAATAGACCACGCGAACGTTGCCGCCCTGCGCCTTAACCGAAAACAGATCGCCTTTTGATCCGGGCACTCTGAGCATGTCACCATAAGAGGTAAATATCACCTCTGGCTGCGCCGCGATGGCCAAGGCTTTGTCGATCAATTCCAGCGGCGTGACGCATACCGGGCATCCGGGGCCATGAACCAGTTCGATCTCGTCAGGAAGAAGCTGATCAATCCCATGGCGCACAATTGCATGCGTTTGACCGCCGCAAATCTCCATGATGGCCCATGGGCGGGTCACGGTACCGTGGATCTTCTCCAGCAAGCCTCGAACCATCTCGGCATCGCGGTACTCGCTGACATATTTCATGTCGGGCTTGCCTCCGGACCGATTTCAGTTTCAAGGTCAATAATTTCCCTTAGCATTTCAAGAGTCTCTCTGGCTTCCTCTTCGCTCAGCAGGCTTATGGCAAAGCCGACGTGAACTACAACATATTGACCAACGACTGCTTCAGGAACGTATTCAAGACAAGCTTCGCGTACTGCGCCGCCAAAATCGACCTTGCCCATCATCATGCCGTCCGATTCATAGATCTCTTTGATCTGCCCTGGTACTCCCAGACACATCAGTCAACCTCCCGTCTGTTGTTATTGCTGACTTGAGCTTTCGACGTCTGTTGCTCCGGACATCACCAGCTCATTTGACCCCATAAAATTGGATCTGCTTCCTCCGATTATGGCTTGACCCAAAGCCAGGCCGCCGTCATTTGCAGGAACCTGCCTGTGGACAACGACTTCGAACCCGCTGGCACTCAACATATGCAGTGTCTTTGCCAGCAGCGTGATGTTCTGCATGACGCCACCACTCAAAACAACCGTACTGACGCTGTGGCGACATCGAATTTGGCGGCTGGTTTCAACGATCATATGGGCAACCGCATTATGGAACCGAGCTGCGATGCAGTGTGGCGATGCGCCAGTTCTCAGGTCGGAGACTACCGAATGAATCACAGGATTGGGATCGATGAGGCCCTCATCAAATCGAAATTCGTAAAGCTGCCCTTCCTCAGGATCGACCGAGTTTTCAAGTTCGATCGCGGCCTGGGCTTCATAATTGACTTCCTGCCGTACACCGATGAGCGATGCGATCCCATCGAATAGACGGCCCATGCTGGAGGTGTTCGCGCAATTGATGTCCAACTCCCACTGCTGGCGCACTACTCGCAAGGTCTCTCCAGATGCAGCCTGAACAGGGGGAAGATCGCCTTCCCAATCGATGCCGGCCTGCGCCAACAGCCCAAGACCAATTCTCCACGGCTGGCGGATGGCGGCAGCCCCGCCAGGCAGTTTGAAATAGCGCAGATGGAAAGGTCGTTGGTAGCCCCGAAAATCAGCCAGCAAGAATTCTCCACCCCAGATAGCTCCATCTTCACCGAAGCCAGTGCCATCAAAGGCGATGCCAATCACCGGTTGGTCGCCTGGGATTCCATGCTCGGCCATGCATGACACGATATGTGCATGGTGATGCTGGACGCCAATTCGAGGGATTCCTTCCCGATCTGCACGCTCGATCGCGTAGCGCGTGGCCATGTAGTCGGGATGCAGGTCATAAGCGATCAGCTCGGGCTGGATGCGGAATAACTTTTCAAAGTGCTCAATCCCAACCTCAAAGGCGCGCAAGGTCTCGAAATTTTCCATGTCTCCAATGTGATGGCTCAGAAAGGCGTACGATCCACGCGCCACGCAAAAGGTGTTCTTTAGTTCACCTCCAGTAGCCAGGATGGGCGGCATATCCACTGCCAGGTGCACCGGAAATGGCGCATATCCGCGAGAGCGTCGTATAGGGTAGATCTCGCCTTCGAAGGATCGAACGACTGGATCATCGCAGCGGGTCTGGATATCCCGGTTGTGAAGGAGGAAAAAGTCTGCCAGGCCCGCGAGGCGAGTGCGGGCTTCGGAGTTGCTGTAAACGATCGGTTCTTCACTGAGGTTACCGCTGGTCATCACCAGTGCATCCGGGAAGTTGGAGTCGCGCTCCATCAGCAGCGCATGCAGCGGCGTATAAGGAAGCATCACGCCCATGGTGTCCTGGTTTGGAGCAATTTCGGGTGCGATGTTCGAGTCGGCCCGCCGATTCAGGATCACAATCGGGCGCTCCCGGCCAAGCAGCAGTTCCCGTTCGGAATCGCTAAGCTCGCAATGCGACTCGATGGCTTCCAGGTCAGGCATCATCAGAGCAAATGGCTTGTCGACTCGGAGCTTCCTTCCCCTCAAGGTCCGAACCGCCTCGGGCGAAGTTGCGTCGCAAGCCAGATGAAAACCACCCAGGCCCTTGATGGCGAGGATCTTCCCTTCAGCCAGGAGCCGACGCGCGGATTGCAGCGCATCTTCTCTTTCCGCCAATATGACCTGATCTGCCTCTAACCAGATATGCGGACCGCAATTCGGGCAAGCGACGGGCTGCGCGTGGAAGCGACGATCGAGCGGATTTTCATACTCTGCGGCACATTCTGCGCACATCTCAAAAGGCGCCATGGTTGTGTTGGGGCGGTCGTAAGGTAGGTCTTGGATGATCGTAAAGCGAGGGCCACAATTGGTGCAGTTGACAAAAGGATAGCGATAGCGACGATCCTGCTGATCGGATAATTCGCTCAAGCAATCGGAACAGAGGCTCACGTCCGGTGAGATGGGTTGAAATGCACCCTGATCAGGCTCTGATTGGATAATTTCAAAGCCAGTGAACCCGTCCGGCTCTCTTTCTTCTGTGGTTACACCATCGATTCTTGCCAGAGGAGGCGCTTCGCGGGAGAGTGAATCGAGGAACGCGTGCAGAGCTTCCGGTGGGCCGTCCAGTTCAACATCGACTCCTGCAGAAGTGTTGCGCACCCAACCATGAAGGGCGAACCGGTCAGCCAGGTTGTAAATGAAAGGTCTGAAACCAACACCTTGCACGACGCCGATGATATGGATTCGGATGCCGGAAAGATCACCCATCGGATTATCAACAGGCCAGCAGTGGTTTTCAGACGCGCGCTTGCTGCTGGACTGGTATTTTCTCCTTGACCCACTCAAACCAGGTTTCAAGACCTTCCCCGGTGGTGCAGGAAAGCTCAAAGCTCTCCAAACCCGCGTTGAGCATCTCGACGCCGCGTTTGAAGTAAGCGAGATCGAATTCCACATAAGGCAGCAAATCGATCTTGTTGATGACCAGCGCGTTGACTCCTCGATACATGTTGGGATACTTGTACGGTTTGTCGTCCCCCTCTGGAACGGATGCAATTACCACACTGTGATGGGTCCCCAGCGAGAAGGCAGCTGGGCAGATCAAGTTGCCAACATTTTCCACAATCAATAAATCGGTGTCTCGAAGGGCAATTTCATTGAGCGCTTCCTGGAGCATCACTGCGTCCAGGTGGCACTCTCCTCCCGTGTTTATTTGAACTGCAATCGCCCCGGCGCGTGCGGCTCGATCCGCATCGATACTTGTTGCAATATCGCCTTCAACAACGGCGATTCGAACCCTGTCCGAAAGCTCGCGGACAGTGCGTTCGATCAGTGAGGTTTTGCCAGCACCTGGAGAGGCCATCAGGTTCAAGCCGATCACCCCATGAGCATCTAATTGCGCGCGGTTTTCCTCCGCCAGCCGATCATTGGCACTCAGGATCTTTTCAACGACGGCGATGTTTTTTTTCATGTCCTTTTCCAGTTCACTCCACCCGTTTCCGAGGATCCAATTGGATCCGACAACGCCGAATCTTTCTTGACAATAATGACTTCAGGTTTATGGTTGCCTCATTCCGAGCCTATTCCGGAACTCGTTCCGGCAACAGTGCGCAGTGTCATGATCCAAATGGGAGTTTGTCTTATTGGGGAGGCGAGCTTGGGGCGGGTATCGATTGATCAATGGGTGCAGCAGAGAGGAGATAGGCGCTGCTCTAGGTGGAGTTCATGCGCCTGGCAGCAGGTCGGAAGTTCGCTGCGCTGAGACTGCCTCCTCGTACTCTACCTCGATATCCTGCAGCAGGAATTCGTCACCCGACACGATATTCAGTTGAATCCCTTCGCATTTCGGGCAGGCGAAATCTTCCTCCGCAGGGGAGTACCGATATCCGCAGCCCATGCACTCCATCTCTGCTGGGATTCGGGTGAATCGCAGTTGCGAGCCCTCTGCAATAGTGCCCGCGGTGAGAATCTCCCAATAGAACTGAACCGCTTCGTCGATGTAGGAGGAAAGGTCGCCGATGACGATGTGGACCTCGGTCACGCGCTCCGCCTCAGCAGCTTCGGCATGCCGCAAAGCGATCTCAAGTGCGCTTTGGGTGACCGGTAATTCGTGCATTGTGCTCCGAGCATAATCGGAGCAAGTGAAGCGGCATACTGTTAAATGTCACCAATTGCCAATAATTGTTGAGGGGCGCAGGGATCAGCGTTTTCCGCCTGGCAGTGGGAGCTCTGAGCCAGGCGTGGCATTGAAGATCAAGAGGCGACGACGGGAATCGAACCCGTGATAGAGGTTTTGCAGACCCCTGCCTCGGTCTGCAGGAACCTTAGTCGCCTTTTCGCGCTTCCGACTACGGGTCTTGTGTTGTCGACTGCCTTTCTTATCCAGGACCCCTAACCGTCCTGGAATCGCCAGGCAATAGACATAACTGAATACTGACCGTCTAGGGCAAATCTACCTCACTCTCGCAGCCAAAGCTAGATCCCCACACTCAACTTGAGTAGGCCAAATGGCGCGCACATCAAGTCCAGCACCTCACTTAAAATCGATTGAAACTTGCCATCTGAGTGTTTATGAAGGGCGGTGAGGAAAGATGGCTAAGAAGAGCGAGCGCAAGCGCATCCGCGAGCAGAAACGACGGCGAGCATTCCGTCGAAAAGCCGGACTTTGGGTTTTGGGGATAATCGTAGGCGTTTTTATCTTCTACGCCGCATTAACTTCAGGCGCTGGACTTAAAGATCCGCTCTCCAGGTTCCTATCCGAAGAGGAGCTGGCTCAGCTGCCGGCCGCGCCAGTACGAGGTGCGCCTGCTCCAGACTTTACAATATTGGACGTTGATGGCAACTCGTTCACCTTGAGCGAGGCAATCGGAAGACCCACTGCCATCATGTTCTTCCACACCTGGTGACAGCCCTGCAATCAAAGTGCCCCCGAGTTTCGGCGGGCCGAACTAGAGCTAGGAGATGATCTTCAAATCCTGTTTGTGGATGAGCAGGAACCGGCCAGTCTGGTACGGCAATTTGCAGATCGATACGAGTTAACCAGCACCTTTTTGATGGACCCGAATGGGGAGCTCGGCTTCAACTACCGCGTTCGTTCTACCCCTACCACGTTCTTTCTCGATACGACTGGGGAAATCCAGGCCATCCGGCTCGGAGCGGTGAGTTTCGGCTGGATCGAATCAAACCTTAAGCAAGCATTGAATTAGGCAGCTTGCGAAACGATTCGGGCTAGTCAACAGGCCAAACCTTTCCGCCCTTTTCTTCAATCGACTCCACATTATTAGCATTGTCTTCGTGGGCATGAGGATGAAGAAGAATCAATTGCCCGTCCGGCAATTGGATCCTGTCAGAACTGCCGACTATTCCTGAATCCTCTGCCGCCCCGAGCGGCACAACATAGTCCTTACCGCCGAAGCTAAATCGCACTCCGGAACCTGAGCTTGAGGAATGTGAGTGCTCGTGCGAATGGTCGTGATGTTCGTGTTCATCTGTCATCATCTACTCCTTTAAGATGGGCCCGGGCGATCTCAGCCTCCCACGGCCGCCAAAAAACCAGCGATCAAATCATGGTAGCCTTTGATCTGCTCATCACGGGCTGCTTCGAACGCACCAAGCTTGCTGTTTCTTACAAATGAAGGATAACCGCTCCAATTTATATGATCGCTTAACACGGCTGCGATTTCAGGTTCCTGTCCTCGCGCTCCTGCTTGTGCTGGCTCACCAAACCGTGGAGCACACAATTCTGGCGAGCCTACCTCGTTGGCAGCACTTCGCCACGCAAGTGCTTTTTTATGGGCTGGTTGGCCCAATCCTGGCGTGGTTTGCATTATCTTCGCTAAGACGGAGTGCTCGCGAGACCGAGGAGGCCGAGAAAGCACTAAAGCAAGCCCACTCCCAGACTACTCTAGCAAATCGACGATTGGAATTGCTGATCGATGTCAACCACCGCCTTGGGGAAGCCGAAGACGAAGAGACGCTTTTGGAGGCTATTCTTGAGCTTCCACAAAAAGTCGTGCCTTCGATCGGATCCACGCTCATTCGATTCGACGATCGAGGCCAACCACTGCCAGCCATACACGAGGGGGATCTGGATCCCGCGAAATTTCAGTCCTGGGCAGACCACCTATCCTCCCCAAATGTTCGAAGCAGCTGTGAATGCTGTACAGAATTCGGGGCCGATGCGCAGCGGGACTGTCCGGTCCTCCGCTCAGTACCTCCAAGTCTTCCCGTGGAGCGGGTCGTTTGCCTCCCGCTTGAGCGGGCCGAGCATACCTTCGGAATCCTCAATATCTTTCTACCAACCTCATCCGTGGTTTCTCAGGAAGAGGCAACGCTTTTGGATGCGATGGCGACCGAGATTTCCCTAGCCATGGAATCGATGGCACTCCGCTCACGTGAACTCGATGCACTCTATCGACTTCAACGATTGAGGTCCTTGACGGATCTGCATTCGGATCTAGCGATGATGCTTTCCGGGACGATAGGAGCTCTCGAGGTTACCGGAGGAGCGGTGTATCTGACCGCAGACGGTTCGAATGACCTACAGGTTGTGGCACTCGATGGCCAAAGCCCAGAGCAGACCTCTCCCGCGATGCTTGGGCTTTTGAAGGGGGCTCTAGAAGCGGCCGATCCTATCGTGATTACGGATATGCAGGTCGAAGATGCTGAAACGAACGCGCGCTCGCTTGTTCTTTCACCTCTGACGGATGGCGAGGGACCTGCAGGGGTTCTTTTGCTCTGGTCAGATCAACCTGACGCTTTCAGCCGCCGAAGAACACGGGTTGCCGAGATGGTCGCGACGCAGCAGTCACTGATCATAGAGAATTACCGTCTGTATTCCAGAGTGGAGCATCAGGCTGCACTGGAAGAGCGCGCGCGACTTGCCCGAGAGATCCACGACGGAATTGCTCAGATGTTGGGCTATCTCAAACTTAGGACTTCTCAACTCATGAGTTGGGCCGATGCGGATCGGGTGGAGGATGTTCGATCGGGTCTTGTCGAAGTCTCAGAAATGATTGATGACGCCTACACTGACGCTCGAGAAGCGATCGATGGCCTACGACTGAAGACTGGAGACGGGGGAATTGCCGAGTGGCAGGATCAAGCGATCGAGGATTTTAGCCACCTGAGCGGTATCCACATTGAAGCCGACAGGCCCCCAGAGCTAATCCTTTCTCCTGAAGCCAACGCGCAGCTATTGAGGATCGTCCAAGAAGCGCTAGGAAACGTCCGCAAACATTCAGGGGCCAGTCAGGCTTCTCTCCGATGGAGCATCGACGAGGAGTGGCTGGTGCTTCGCATCAAGGACGATGGGAACGGATTTCACCCAGACCAAGTATTGCCAATATCCCGACACGGGCTTGAGACGATGCGAGAGCGGGCGGATTTGCTGAGCGCAGACTTCCAGATAACGAGCAGGCCAGGGAATGGGGCGGAGGTGTCCCTGCGAATGCCGGTCGCTTCGATCCAGGCGGATGGGCGCGGTGCCTGAAGCGATTCGTATCCTCGTGGCCGACGACCACCGGCTCTTTCGCAAGGGATTGATCGGATTGTTGAGCGAGCGTAGGGAATTCGAGCTCATTGGTGAAGCCGGGGACGGTGCGCAAGCGATTGATCTGGCAAGAGAGTTGGATCCAGATGTGGTGCTTATGGATGTGAATATGCCAGCAACCGGCGGTGTAGAAGCGGTGAAGGAGTTGAAAACGGGAGGCGGTCCCAGAATCTTGATGCTGACGATCTCCGAGAAGGATGAAGATCTAATGGCGGCTATCGAAGCCGGCGCCGATGGCTATTTGCTCAAGAACGTGGACCCCGAGGTTCTTTACGACGCGATCCGCAGGGTGACAGAGGGGCAGGGGGTTCTATCACCGGAAGTCACGGGTGCCGTAATGAATGCCGTTGCGCTTGCAACTCCTGCGACCAATGAAGTCGGGCTGAGTCCGCGAGAAACAGAAGTTATTGAGCTACTTGCATCTGGAGCGACCACGCCGCAGATCGCCAGCGAGCTTGTGATCTCACAAAGCACCGTAAAAACCCACATCAAGCATATCTTGGAGAAGCTCGAGGCCCGGAACAGGGCCGAAGCCGTGGGCAAGGCCGCTGCCCTGGGTATTTTGAACTAGAACCGAACTCATCTCTAAACCCCCACTAACGAAGTTATCAGTCCTCTCGAGAGCCTTGCTCAAGCAGCGCATCCGGCTTCTCTCTGACATGTGGACAAAAGAATGATCTGCCGCATCATCCCTTTGTCGATTTAGACATCCCCCCTTGATCATCACATCGCAGGATACCCGCCAGGGCTACTCTCTCGTAAAGTTCACCTGGATTCGGCTGGATAGATATGGGGAGGGTAGGTTGGTCCAGCTTCGCGTCATGCTCCTGTCTTCCCGAGCGCTATTTCGGGAGAGCCTTCGGGACCTCCTATCGCGTCAACCGGAAATCCAGGTCGTCGGTTCAGCCGAAAGCGAAGATGAAGCTACCGAATTATTCAAACAGCTCGATCCAGATTCCATTCTTATTGATCGCGGAGATTCGTCCTTGAGCGGAGCCGCTGTTCGGCTATTGAGTCTGTCGGCAACTCGCGTTGTTGAAGTGGCCATGGAAGACAGCGGATTGACAATTTACAGCCGAGAAAGCATTTCGGATGCTTCCCCGGAGGATCTTGTGATGGCACTTTCAGGGAGAGAAGCTTGATATGAGGCGAGACCTTGTGGTAGCCGGAATAATCTGGATCGTTATCACAGCCCTAGCGTTGCTGGGATTGAATTCCATCGATATCTACCCACTAGCCGCGGCCGAGGAGGCCGAATCGATCGATGAGGCATTCCAGCTCCTCCTTTTGCTGGGAGCTCCCGTATTTACCTTTGTGGTGGTCGGCATGCTGTACAGCGTGTTCAGGTACCGCAAAAAGGGTGATCCAACCGAAGATGGTCCGGCTGTACAGTCCAATCGCCTGGTAACGATCCCTTGGCTGCTAATTACAGGTGGGCTGGCTGTCTATGTGATCTTCAATCCGGGCCTGGTAGGAATAAGGGAGCTGACTGCGAACCCGACTTCAGAAATCGTGGTCCAGATATTCGCTGAGCAATGGCAATGGGATTACATCTATGAGGATTTCGATCTTGAAATATCAGACGCGGATGAGCTTGTTCTCCCAGTGGATGTCCGGGTCAAATTCGAGATTACCTCACGTGACATTCTCCACTCTTTCTGGGTCCCGGCCTTCCGAATGAAGATGGATGCCGTGCCGGGCCTTGTCACTGAGCTGTATGTTACGCCAACAATAGTAGGCACCTTTAGACAGGATGGAAATATGCGGGTGCAATGCGCCGAGCTTTGTGGGACTGGCCACGCCCGTATGCGAACCGGTGTGAGAGTGCTGGAAGCCGAAGATTTCGAAGCGTGGGTCGAAGAGAGCCGAGCCGGAGGTTAGTGATGGGGCGAGAATCCTGATGAGACCGATTCTTAAAGGATTGCTATGGGGCGTGGTTGGTTTCATTGTCGGAGTTGGCCTTCTGGATCTCATACGCTGGATCGCTGGCCTTGATCCGGTTTACCGACCCGACTCGGCGATTGTGGTCGGCTATATCTTCGGCCTTTCCGGATGGTTGCTCGGGGTTGGTGTTTGGGACACATGGGCGAGGGAATGGTTTGGACGCTCCCCGAGGCCGTTTGAAGCCAAAGGATGGCGCCGCTACCTAGGGTTTAACACGGATCACAAAGTCATCGGCGTTCAGTATCTGATGACGTTCCTGACGCTCTTCCTGTTGGCCGGGCTGCTTGCAGTACTCATGCGTATCGAGCTCATGAATCCAGGCAGGGACATCTTTGGCGGCGCGGAATACAACGAAGTGATGAGCCTTCATGGGCTCATTATGATCGCGGTCGCGGTCACGATCATTTCGGGTCCTTTCGGCAATTATGTCGTGCCACTCCAGATTGGCGCGGAGGACATGGCATTTCCGCGCCTCAACGCGTTGAGCTACTGGATCACGCCCGCGGTTCCGATCCTGTTGATTTTCTCCCTGTTTCATGGCGGATGGGACAGCGGATGGACCGGCTATGCCCCGCTCAGTACGACCAATGCATCCGGGCAGCTCTTCTACAACTTGGCATTTGTTACATTGGGGCTTTCATCGGTGGTTGGGGCGGTTAATTTCCTAGCAACGGTCATCACACTGCGAGCTCCAGGACTCACCTGGGGCAGGCTGCCGATCTTCTCCTGGTCCATCTTTGTAACCGCGTGGCTTTCATTGCTCGCTACAAACTTTGTCTTCACCGCAATGCTCATGGTCGCCCTTGACCGGGTGGTCAATACCGCATTCTTTGATGCCGCAAGAGGCGGCGATCCGATCCTGTATCAGCATCTGTTCTGGTTCTACTCCCACCCCGCCGTTTACATCATGGCCATCCCTGGGTTTGGAGTGATGCTGGAGGTTATCGCCCATTTCTCGCGGAAACCTTTGTTTGCATACAAATGGGCGGTGGCCGGTTTCATACTTATTGCGGTGGAGAGCTTTACAGTCTGGGCTCACCACATGTTCACAAGCGGAATGCCGGAGGCGCTCAACGTTCCATTTATGGCCTTTACCGAGCTCATTTCGATTCCCACCGGCTTCGTATTTCTATCAGCGATGGGAACACTTTGGGGAGGAAAGCTTTGGTTCAGGACGCCTATGCTATTCGGTCTGGGCGTACTCTACAATTTCTTGATCGGAGGATTAACCGGGATCTTCAATGCTGACATCCCAACCGATCTGCACCTTCACGATACCTATTTCGTAGTGGGTCACTTCCACTACACGATCGTGAGCGCCCAGATTTTCGGTCTGTTCACCGCGATCTACTACTGGTTCCCCAAGATAACAGGGCGCATGTACAACGAGCGCCTGGGAAAGATTCACTTCTGGTGGATGTTTATCTCCTTCAACTTGACATTCATGCCGATGTTCTGGCTCGGGCTGAATGGAATGAATAGAAGGGTGTCCGATTATCTGCCTGAATTTGGGGGCGTGAACTTGTGGATAAGCATCAATGCCTTCGTGCTGGCGATGGTCTTTATCGTGTTCGTATACAACTTCATCTACTCCTGGGCTCGCGGGCCGAAGGTCGAGGCAAATCCCTGGAAGGCGCGCACGCTAGAGTGGCAGACCACATCGCCACCGCCGCATACCAATTTCCCACACGAACCGGAAGTCGTAGGCAACCCTTATGACTATGGAGTTCCCGGCGCGGTGCACGCAATTGTGCCAGCAGGTAGTGCGGGTCAGGATTGATGATATGGATGGCAATCTAGCCATGATTATGGGAGCTGATAACACATTGACCTTCGGGGAGAGATCTTATGGAAGAGACTAAGGACGGTTCCCGGCTTCGGGTGGGCTGGATTGTTTTCATAGCGCTGGCAGTTCTAACCGCGGTTGAAATCTGGATCAGTGTGTCACTGTCCCCCTCGTTGCTGTATCTGGCGCTTACATCCGTCGCGAAGGCAGCATTGATCGTCATCTACTTCATGCACGTGTCAGAAACCTGGAGGGGGGAGGAATGAGCATCCAGGCACACGCCCATCAGGCCTACAGTCGCTTGCGTATCAACCGCATCGGGTTATGGCTGTTCATCCTGTCCGAGAGCATGATCTTCGTTGCGCTTCTGGTAGCGAGATTCTCTCTACAAGGCACGTTCCGTCCAGACGATCTCAATCAGACCATCGGTCTGATCATCACCAGTATTCTCTTACTGAGCAGCTTAACGGCCTATCGCGCCGAGGCCAAAGCTGCGCTCGGGGATCAGCGCGGATTCCTTCAACACACAATGCTTACGGTGGTGCTGGGTGTCGTATTCCTTGTCGGTGTAGCAATCGAGTGGAACGAAGCGTTTGCGCACTTCCCGCCGCAGACAGGTTTCGGGACCGTATTCTTCACTATGACCGGTATGCATGCCTTTCACGTCATCACCGGCTTGGTGGCCCTTGCAATGCTGTACTGGAATGGTCGACGCGGAATCTACACTCCGGAAAACTACTGGGGGGTGGAAGGAGTCGTGAAATACTGGCACTTCGTGGATGTTGTATGGGTGTTCTTCTATCCAGCGCTATATTTGGTGTCCTAACTCGGCACGAATCAGCCGATGAAATTGCTAACCGCGAGTCTGAGTGGAGCAGTTGAGAGAGCGCGAGCGACCAAAGGAGAAGAGAAATGACGCGAAATAGAGTTGGCTTGTTTTGTATGGTTGTTGTGGGACTGGCCCTTGCCAGCTGCGGGCCATCCGGAGCAACCCCCGATGCTTCAGGCGAGATCACGATCATTCAGATCGACGAGGCAGGCGGGATGAGATTCGAACCGGAAGACATCGTTCTGACGGCCGGTCAGACGGTGCGGATTGTACTGGAGAATCAAGGCGAAAAGGACCACGAGTTTATGGTCGGCCGCGAGGTTCAATACACCGCAGATGGTGCGCCAAATGGATTTGTCGAGGATTTCTTTGAGGGGATTGAAGACCAGGTCACCGTACTCCTCGGCGAAGGAGCCATGCTCATGATCGATAACGAGATGATCGAAACGGACATGGGCGACATGGACCACGATATGGATGAGGATATGGACCATAGCATGGAAGAGGATATGGAACATGATATGGATGCCATGGAGCACGATGATGAACACGACGAGGGCCATCACGGTTGGATGGTCATGGACGCTGCCGGAAGCGAGCCGTCCGTTATCGAGTTTGTGGTCCCGCTTGATCGCGTCGGGGAGTGGGAAATGGGTTGCTTTGAGGACGATGGAACCCACTACGAAGATGGGATGAAGGGAACAATAACCGTCGTCGAACCCTAGGCCAAAGAGAACTGAGGTGTTTGAGAGGAGGGAGGGGCAGGTCCCCTCCCTCTTCACTTAAGGAATCGAATCTGGCGGATCCGACGGAGTAAGGATCGAGAGCTCGGGCTCCCGGAGGTGAAACACCAGCCATTCTGCATCTCGGATCTCGAACTCGGAGAGCGTTGTTGGAGCGCCTCCTAAAATGCCCGGTTGGTGGCAAGCAGCGCATCCCTGTGAGGGCACTTGATACCCCATTAGTGAAGTTTGACCGAAGAGAAGTACCACCCCAACGATCGCAACTCCGGCAAGAGCAGCGGCGATCCAGGGACGAGCTTTGGAATGAGCGATCCGGGGCAGTACGATCAGAAACGCAAATAATGCAACAGGAAAGACGACCGCGCCGACCACTTGAGTTGACTGGCCAAAATACCAGAAGGGAAGGAAATATAGACCCATGATCCAATCCGGGTGCGGAACCGCGGAGCGGTCGACTGGCCCTGAGGTTCCTTCATGCGGAGTGATCGCGGCAAGTACTGCAACTAGCACCAAGAGGCCGATCCCCGGGAGCCAGTTGATCCATCGCCAATATGGCAGACGAGATTTCCACCTTTGCCAGCGCACCGGTTGGTCCGCCAGACCTTGTCGCCATGCGATCAATAAATGCGTTCCAAGGACTATGGCCAGGATCAGCGGTATCACCCATACATGAAATGCAAAACCCCGGTAAAGAGGGACGCGATCGGGTTCGGCCCCCCCAAGCATTGCCCTGATAATCGTGGGTCCGATCAGTGGAATCTCGGAAAAATTCGTAACGAACAGATCCATTAGTGTGAAGGCTTTGATATCCCATCGAAGCAAGTAGCCTGTGGCGCCCATACCCATAATCAGCAGAAGCAAGCTCAAACCTAGCCACCAATTCAAATCTCGCGGAGCACGATAGGCACGACTGACAACGACACGCGCAGCATGCAGGACCATAAACGCGATAAGGAGCAGCGCGGACCACCGGTGGGTGTTGTGAATGAGCCAGCCAAGCGGACGATCGATGTGCAATCGAGCCAGACTGGTTGCGGCTCCTTCTGCCGTAGGTTCGTAGAAAAGCAGCAGGCCGAAACCCGAGAACACCAGAAAGGCAAGCAGCAATACCGTGAGCCGGCCGAGGCTGAAGGGAGGCGCCTCGCGAAGTGACACTCGGTCGGCCGGCTGGCTGGACCGGACAGCCTCCATAATTGGGAGAATGCTTAGTCTCGTTTCAAGCCAACGCTTCATGTGAAGATTCGATTATATGCTAAGAGCCGGCACGTGTTGTGCCGGCTCTATCGTATTTAAAATAGACTCCGATTAGGGCTCTACTGGAACGTTCGCAGGAAATTTACGACGTGCCAGCGCTGGTCCTCATCTAGGACGTTTTCCCACGCGGGCATCGGAGTATCGGGCCTACCGTGACTAATAATGTAAAACAGAGCTCCATCGCTGAGCCCTTGTACATGGCCTTCACTTAGATCGGACGGCGGTGGATCCAGGCCGGCAGCTCCCGGGCCATCGCCCGCGCCTGTTTCTCCATGGCAGACTGCACAATTGCCCGCGTAGAGATCGGCTCCGGCGGCAGTGCTATCGTCATCGCCGGCAAACGGATTGGGGACGGCGGCTGCCTCTTCTGGCACATCATGCGCACCAGCCATATGGTCATCGGGCTCATGCCCGTGATCATCCATATGTTCATCCACGTGCTCATCTTCTACGACCTCAGTGGGGGGAACCTCGGTAGCTTCGGTCCCGCCGCACGCGACGAGCAGCATCGATAAAGCCACTAACAGGCCGAGGAACAACAAACTTTGCTTGATTTTCATTCGCCCAAACCTCCCTGGCATGGATTCGAAGTCTTACATACGAATTGTAGCTAAGGTAGCAATATATTGGCAATGAAACAAGCGACCGGTGATGAACGGAATTCTTGCTAGAGTGAATTATGGTGGATCATCAGTGGGCAAAGAACCAATAACTTGGCCGGTGCTATTGTCGATCAATTCGGTCTCACCGACGGATGACAGGTCGGTTGCCAAACGAAGCCAATCGTCTGAGCCCTCAAAGAACAGGACAGCACCTTTTGGATAGATATCTCGACTCTGATCTGAATCTCCTAGGGTGCCCAGAGCCCAATCGAGGTCGGTTAAATCTCTAACAAACATCCATGTCGAACCATCCAGTTCGGAAGGTAAACCTTCAAGGTGAGTAGATCCATTGCGTTCATCTACCCGGAGATGCCAATCTCCTTCATATTCGGCAATCGATCGAATCAATCCATCAGGCATTTGGATTATGGTTAGTCCGCCACTGACGGTCACATCGGTGAACCTCCCCTCATCAACGATGCTCCCGATCTGGCTATGTATCTCCGGATCAAGCGTCCCATGAAGCACTATGTAGTCGACGCCAGCTGCCTCCAGGGCACCGAGGGAGCGCTCATCTGGAAAATGCTCCAGCAATTCACGCAGCTGGGTGTTAATTTGCGGAAAGAATCCTGAGTATCCATTGGTTAACCGCGATTGGTACAAGAGGGATTCGATCATCCAGCGAGTCGTATCCGCGAAACTGCTTGCCCTCCGATCTTGAGCCCATGGAAGGTGGACCAATACCGGGTTCTCGCTGCCAGCTATCGCTGCGGACCAAGCAGGCTCACCCGCCGGCGTCTCCACGAGACGCTCTGGCTTGGGGGCAAGCTCCAGAAGGGCAAGGCATGCAATGACGACCGCAACCAATTTGTTGCGATCCCATACCCACGCCACTCCACCAGCCGCAAGCAGCACAAGTGCGAGCTGCGCTAAGGCCCCGAACCTGAACGCGCTGCGCGTGTAAGCCAGAAAAGGAAGCTCACGATGCAGGGTCGTGAGGGGGGATATCCCCCCGATGCTCAGGTGCGACCCCATGGAGAGCGCGAATCCAAACGTTCCAACAAGCAGCAAGAACAAGATCCACCGCCGCTTGCTTCCGCCCTCCCGGTAGCCTGTCACCGATCCAAGGATGGCAAGAAGAGATACGATAATTCCCGGATATAGCCGCTGGTTGCTTTGCAGATCAAATTCGGGAGCAATCTCAGCGATGCGAAGCCTGGACGAGGGTCGCAGGTAATCGGCGGGCCAGGCCGACGTGCGGGCGAACGAAGCGTCTGACCGTTGGAATCCCATTGCTTGAAGCTTTGAGTTCTGCGCCAGACCGAACGGCAGCACCAACAAGAGAGCGATCGCGGAGGCCAATGCCAGCTTCCGCCAGGGGATTTCCCGGAATTCTGGAGCATGTACGAGAAACGCAAGGGCCAAGGCAGGGAAAAGGAGCAGCGCATAATACTCACTTGTAAGGAAGGTAACTCCCACCGCAAGTCCCAGATAAATAGCCCGCCGAATAGAAGAACGATCCAGCAGCGCCCAGAGCGCTGCAATTCCCCAGATCGGCCCGAATATGGATTGCAATTGAAGCACGCCACGCTCATTGGTAAGGAAAGGAAGCATCATTACGAGCAATCCCCCGATAATCGCTGGACCTAGATCTATGTGACGCTCCAATAGCAGGTGGTATGTCACATATCCCGTCAGGGTCAGGTACCCCAGGAGTACCATGTTATATGCGAGCGCAGGAGAAATCCCCCAGAGAAGCAATCCCGGTATGCCGGTAAGCGGCTGAGGATCAGAAAATGCAAAGGTACCGCGCGTGGGATAGAAGATCGGCGCGTCCCAGTAGTTGGAAATACCACCTCTCAAGCTTTCGCCGTTCCACCCAATGGTCCATATGTTTAGGAACGGGACCGTAGCGGCAGGTTCGCTTCCGAGCGGAACATGAGTCGCCAAATGGAGAATTAACGGCCAGGTTAGAACGACGGCAAAGACTGGAAACAGAAGCAGCGAAAGCCAGCTCCCCGAACGAGCGTAGGGGAAGCGGGAGTTTCCTTTCATGAAGTGCGCCATTTGGCCTATGCTTGAAGGATCAAGCTACTCCTCCCAAGATGTGCAATTATCCCTAAAATGCCATCATCGACTTCTCTGGATGCACGGATTCCCCATTGACCGGCATTGCAAAAAACCAACCTGAATCCTTGTCGAACGGTAGACGATCGCGCTGGAGCTCGACCGCCTGGCTTGTGCCGCTTTCATTTGTACTTCTGGTTTGGATCGTATTGCCATGGGCGGCACCTATTTTCATGGAACTTGGCTGGGATGCGCTGGCTAAACCGATCTACTGGCTCTACTCCTTCCAATGCCACCAGCTCCCACAGCGCTCCTTCTTCTTGTTCGGCCCTCAAACAATGTATTCGCTTTCCCAGGTGCAGGAGGTTTGGCAGAACACGAACGATACCCTCATTCTGCGGCAATTTGTCGGGAATCCTGAGCTCGGATTCAAGGTGGCCTGGTCGGACCGGATGGTTTCTGCATACTCCAGCATTCTGCTGGGAGGGATCCTGTGGTATGCGCTCCGGCCTCGAATAAGATTCTTTCCCATTTGGGGCGTTGCTCTGCTGGCGCTCCCAATGGTAGTTGACGGGATCAGCCATATGGTGAGTGATCTCTCAGGGATCGGCGAGGGTTTCCGCTACTCAAATGAGTGGCTGGCGCGCCTGACGCAATACCGCTTTCCCCAAACCTTCTACGAAGGGACTACAATTGGGTCGTTCAATTCCTGGATGCGCCTGATTACAGGGGTATTGTTTGGCGTCGGCGCAGGTTGGTTCCTGTTCTCAAGCCTGGGTACGGCCCTATCCCGACCCAAGCATAAAACATCTGACAGCAAGGTCGCCCTGCAGGTTGATTAATGTCGAGTGAAGCACCTATCCGAGTGATCTTAGCAGACGATCACGCGGTCGTTCGCGCCGGTATCCGGCAATTTCTAGAGGCGGCCGGCGATATAGAGGTTATTGACGAGGTAGACGACGGAGAGGCAGCCATCGCGTCCATACAGGATTCGAAACCAGACGTCGCGGTCCTCGACATTCAAATGCCCGGAAAGAGTGGAATCGAGGTCACTCGCTGGATCCGCGAAGAGCTTCCCTCAACCGGAGTGCTTGTTCTCAGTGCCTACGACGATGATCCATATATCCTGGCGGTATTGCAGGCCGGTGCCAATGGCTATGTTCTTAAGAGCGCGGACGCGGCAGATATTGTTCAAGCGGTACGGTCCGTCAATGAGGGCAAGTCGGCTCTGGACCCGGAGATTGCCCGCAAAGTCATGGCGCAGGTCTCAGGACAGAATCTTGGATCGCCAGTTGAACGCCTGACCGATCGCGAGTTGGAGGTACTGGGTATGGCCGCGAAAGGTTACACAAATAAAGCGATTGGCGTACAACTTGGAATCAGCGACCGCACTGTCCAGGGTCANNCTTCAACAAGCTGCAGGCATCGAGCCGCACCGAAGCTGTGATGCGCGCGGTTTCACTGGGCTGGCTGGACTCAAACCTCGGCCAACTTCCGGAAGAATGAGACTGCGCCTCGCGGGCCTTCACCTTCAGCTACTCGGGCTGGTCATTCTCCCATTCAGCATATTTCTACTTGTAATTGCCTTCAGCGGTGTCAGGATCCACCAGGATGCAATGCGTCAGCTAGTTGCGGAACGAGACGAGCGCGCTACTCGAGCTGCTGCAAGCGCCATCTCCCAGCAGCTGCGCCACCGGGACTATGCGATTCGAGGATTGGCATCTCGAATTGACCAGGTCACCCCCCGCAAGGTGCTGGAAGATTCCGAATTCCTGATGGAGGACTTCGATTTCGGAATAGCCCTTATCGGACCATCCGGTGATGTTCTTGCAAGCTCGATCGAATCCGGTAGGTGGGATGACCGTCCGTTGGAACAGTTGCTTACTAGCGAACACAACGGGCCCGCTCGCTTTTCTCAGCCGTTCGACGAGGAAGGCGAGCTGCTAGTGCTTGTCCTTGCTGAGGGTGAAGCGGGAGTGGCGGTTGGAGCCTTTGATGTGTCGCGCCTCATTCAAGACACCCTACTAGACACCGTGGCAGGCGGAGGCGAGTCGCTCGCCTTCGTTACCGATAAGTCAGGCAGAATACTTCAATATGTGGGTGACAAACCTGAACAATCGGAAATTTTGGACCACCCAGGGGTTGTCGCGGCGCTGCGTGGTGAGTATGGCTCCTATTATCGACCAGCGAGTGACGGCGAGCATGTCGTCGCCTTCAGCCCGGTCCAGCCCCCGACCTGGGCACTGATCATCGAGGAACCCTGGCAGAGCGTCAGCAGTCCGGTGTTGGACCTGTCACTCGTCGCTCCACTTGTCCTGGTTCCTGCCTTGGCGGTGACATTGGTTGGGCTCTGGTTTGGCGCGGCTCAAGTGATTCGTCCTCTGAGGAATCTCCAGGATCGAGCCGAACGCACGGAAGCGACGGATGACAGCAGCCTTGAGGATCCAGTAGGCGGAATCGCGGAGATTCAACAGCTCCAAGATACCCTTGTGCAAATGGCAGCACGCCTTCGCTCCACTCAGCAAGCTCTGCGTGCGTATATCAGCGCGCTGACAAGTGCCCAGGAGGAGGAACGACACCGGATGGCTCGGGAACTGCATGATGAGACTATCCAGGACCTGATTGCGATCGACCAAAGGATCCAATTGATTTCTGCCGACCTGCAGCAAGGTAATCCTGAGCAGGCAGCCCGGCTGGACGACCTCCACTTGGACGCCAACCGCAGCGTCCGGGAAGTACGGAGACTGGTCCAGGCACTTCGTCCGATCTACCTTGAGGATCTAGGTCTCGTTACCGCGGTCGAAATGCTCGCCGAGGACCTCGAGCGTGACGTGCCAATGCGCGTTGAGGTTCATATAGAGGGGGAGCTCCGACGCCTGGGCGATGAAGCCGAGCTTGCTATTTACCGCATCATTCAGGAAGCCCTGAACAACATCGCGCGGCATTCAGGTGCCAGCTCCGCCTCGATCCGAATTACGTTCAAGAAGGAAGGCTTTGAGGCGGAGATATTTGATGATGGTACTGGATTCGAAGTAACTGAAAGGCCATCAAGCTTCGTTGCGAAAGACCAATTCGGGCTGATGGGCATGCATGAGAGAGCTGACCTGATTGGCGCGGACTTGAGCATCGAGTCGGAGGCAGGCCAAGGCACTCTAGTGCACCTACGGCTCCCCAAAATGTAGCCTGCTGCTCGATCCCCTAATACAAGCAGAATCGCCTGCAAGGCCATAAGCACCAACGCGCTAGTGGGAAGCCAATTCGACGCATAAACTGGGAATACCAAGCCTTGATCCTTTGTCGGATCGGGCCAGGCGCAAGAAGTGTTTCGCTTACAGTTCAACGGTGCCAAATTGAGATGCACGGAGAAGGAGGTGAATCATTTTATGGTGCATATCCGATGGATGATTCCGGAAATTGCCCATTGTGAAGACGGCTGCAGTTAGGGGTCCTGGGCAAGACCATAAACTACCTCAATGAATCGGATTGCGGTGAGCTTGGGGGCTGCCAGAGCGGCAGCCCTCATCTTTATCAACCTCGGCTCCATCTCACCATTCTGCAAGAATGACACTGAATTGTGAGCTCAAATGTATTGGTGATCTATGATCGCTGTATGAACGCATTTTCCCATCATAAGCAAGAACTGGCTTGCCTCACTTGCAAGCCAGTCTACATCCGCCTGGATAGCGTTTAAGATCTTGCTATTCGAGATCTTCCTTAATCGCCTCGTACTCAGCTCTGCTGATCTCGCCGCGAGCATATCGATCGTCCAGGATTTGCCTCGCATTACTCTGTGCACGCAGGTCAGGCGGCGATACCTGACTCGCACCCGGGAAGAGGGCGCGTACGATAACGCTCGCGCCTGCGATCAACCCTACCCAGAGTAGCAGCATGAGCACCAGTCCAAAAACACCAAATCCCAGTCCTAATCCCATCATGATCGTCCCTCCTTTAGTCCGCTACAGGGCAAGTCTGGTCTCCGATCCATCACCCATCCAATCCCATCAACCTAAATCGGAGATGATCTCCTGGTATTGCTTGCGAGTGATTTCGCCTCGTGCATACCGCAGCTGGGCAATTTCTTTCGGGCTGGACACTGCGTCCGGTGAGCGACTCGCATACTGGCCTCCGCTTTCTGCGGCTACCTTGCGGACGGCCCACACGATTAGAAGAACGATCCCGATAGTCACTCCAATCGTGAGAACCAAATTCAGGATCAAGCCTGCGGTCCCAAAGGTGCCGAATCCGCCTCCCATCATTCCGCCCATCGTATTGCACTCCTTTCTCGTATCGACAGCCTCGACATCCTGAGTCTGTCTGTGAATACGCTCATGATATGCGGGGACATTGAAATCCCGTAATTGAGAGATTAAAGGTTTGGTAAAGACTTTGAGGTGGAACGCTTCTAGGCGAGGGGTAGTTCTATGGTGAAGGTACTGCCCCTATTGGAGCCTGCACTGTCGGCATGAATGGTGCCACCATGCGCCTCGATCCAATGCTTTGAGATGGTCAGACCGATGCCGCTCCCGCCAGCTGTTCGAGCCCGAGACTTCTCAACACGATAGAAACGCGTAAATACATGCGCAAGGCTCTCGTTGGGAATTCCGATTCCCGTGTCCTCGATGCGAATGTGTGCGACATCCCCTCGATGCTCGCCGAACACCCGCACGCGGCCACCAGGCGGCGTGTATTGAAGGGCGTTGCCGATTAAATTGAGCAGAACCTGACCGATCCGGTCCTCATCTACTTCAACTTCCGGCGATGGTTCAGTCATGTGTATCTCCAGAGCCACGCCCTTCTCATCGAATTGTGCTTGGAGCCTGTCGACCGCGCTGACAATAAGCTGCTTCAACACGGCCCGATTCAATTGGAGTTCGTAGGCGCCAGCTTCGACACGGCTCAGCTCCTGCAGATCAAAGACCAATCGCTGAAGTCGATCCGCTTCGAGGAAAATCTGGTGGTAGACCTCTGGTGTCGGCTGCACAACTCCATCAATAAGCCCTTCCATCGAGCCCTTTATGGTCGATAGCGGTGTCCTAAGCTCATGCGCTACATCACCAATTAGCTCGCTTCGCATTACCTCTGTCCGTTCAAGCTTTGAGGCCATCTGGTTGAAGCTTACCGCGAGCTGGGCAAGCTCATCCATGTATTCGACATCAGGTGGCCCATGGATGGGAACACGTTCTTGGTATTCTCCGTCGGCGATTCGGCTGGTTGCTGCCTTCATGTCGTGAATTGGCGCAGCAACCCGGCGGCTAATCAGGATGCTGGCTGAGATGGCAACCAGAACTGCAGCCACGGAAGCAATCAATAAGGACTCCGTGACAGCAGCTCTAAAATTCGAGAAGAGGTCGTCGCCCATCATATTGGGTCCCATACTGCTCATCATTTGCCCCATGGATGCCATGTGGCGGTCAAATGAGCGAGGGACCGCCAGCTCGGTTGCAATGGTTAGCACTGCGACGCCGACCACGATCACCACCAGATATGAGATGAACAGCTTGGCTCCAAGGCTCCCAGAGATTGCCTTATACATGTTAGTTGTCCTCGAAACGGTATCCCACGCCACGGACTGTCGCAATCAAATCTTCGCCCAGCTTTCGACGGATATGGCCAATGTGGACATCGACGACACGGATTTCTCCATAGTAGTCGTAGCCCCAAACGCGTTCGAGTAGCTGTTCGCGACTGAGCACCTTCCCGGGGTGTTCAGCGAGAGCCCACAGCAAATCGAATTCCATGGTTGTCAGCTCAATCTCAACGTCGTCCAGCCAAGCACGTCGGCTGCCCGAGTCGATTCGAAGTCGAGAATACGAGAGCGCTTGCTCGTCTGGCAACCCGCGGCCACGGCGCATACGTCTCAGCGCTGCCTTGATACGTGCTGCGAGCTCTCGGGGGCTAAAGGGCTTTGTCACATAGTCGTCGGCACCTACTGAGAGGCCAATGACCTTATCGGTTTCTTCTGTCTTGGCCGTCAGCAGGATCACGTAGGCGTCGGATTCTCGGCGAAGCTGGCTCAAGACTTCAATGCCATCCATCCCGGGCAGCATGATATCGAGCACGATGACATCCGGTTTGAATGCGCGAGCGATCTGGAGACCGTTCGGGCCATCCAAGGCGGTTCGGATTTCATACCCCTCTGGCTCCAAGTAAGCGGACGCCAGATCTAGGATACTTTGCTCGTCGTCGATAAGGAGGATTCTCGAAGATTCAGTCACTGTCGTACTCGTTCGATTGCTAATTCGCTATCGGACATCATTGCCTACCAAAGTGTGCCTGACCCCTCGATTTCATTGTATGAGTCCACTTGAGATTGTATGCAATCTGCACGCCAGATCAATGTATGCTGGGCTG